>Ga0265297_10002495_pt1 | contig 37218 bp, 39 predicted proteins | sample Munlanlwell13791_FD_192502 | JGI IMG/M metagenome (GOLD analysis project Ga0265297, IMG submission 192502) | Leachate microbial communities from a municipal landfill in Southern Ontario, Canada - Leachate well 137-91 | ecosystem: Engineered > Solid waste > Landfill > Unclassified | place... | reverse complement strand
GGAAATCGGGGCTTAGAGATAAATGTTTATTAAGGTGTATCTTGTAATAGGCCTCAAGGTGCCCTTCAGCGTTTGCCCTGCGTATAGGATCAAGGAATTGCCCTGCCTCCTTGTAGTCATTTGACGGGAATATCTGCCCGACGGCAAGGCCGAACACGTCTTTTTCTCTTTTCCAGGGTTTACCTTCGATCTGAAAACCCGCGCTCCAGGATTGTTCAAGCGAATAAGCCAGGCCGCCGGCAGTAGTGCTAAGTTCAGGATTATATGCCCTCGGATCCTGCCAGCCGTAGCGCAAAAATGCGCTGACAACATCATTGACCTTTTGATCAAAACTTAAACCAAATCCATGCGCGGATTCTTTTGTCTTTAGCGCATTCAACCACTGGGTATGATAGGCGTTATTGTTCCAGCCATAGAAACGGTAATTGCCGGGCAAATTAAAGAAATTGGTCTTAAAATGCACTTGCCCTATATTGAATAAATTATCAAATACCTTATCCCAATATTCGCTATTGCTGTTGAACGCGCCATAACTAAACTCTACCCAGTCTTTGGGCGCGTAGGCCAGGCGGATACCTGCGGTATAATCCGGGAATTCAACGACCGGTGAATTACCGAATATGTTGGACAGGAATTGGGTGGTTTCGTCATTAGCATATTCGTTTAGGTCAAAATAAGCGGTGGGATCGAGCTTACCAAAGGTAACCACAGCCTTATCCTTAAACAGGTTCTGTTCATACCATAATTCGATCACCCGGACATTTTTATCATCAACGGCATCATAATTAACATCGCTGTAAAGCGTTAAATCATCGTTAAGGCCGCTGCCCTGCCCGGCTTCAAGGTGCAAGAACGCCCTGCCGTTTACCTCTTTAAATTCTTTGGCTAAGGTTATATCCGCAGTATACGAGCCATCGGTCTGGGATTTTTTCTTCTGGACATCGCCGCTGGCATTATTGATCCTATTAGTACCCTGGACGATCGCAGTCATCCCCACGCCAAGTTCCAGGCCTTCCATAATGGACATTGTTTCGCCCGGGACGCGGTGAAGTTTTACTTCAAAGTCGGATAACTTTGTTTCGTATTCGGTGATTTTTTGCTGTTGCGACTCGGCGGTCTTATTCTGGGTAATTATACATTTATCCTGCTCTGCGACTTTTTTCTCCAGCATCTCTATGCGCGCCTTCAATTGCGCCAGCTCTTCTTTTATGGAAATATCTTCTGCGAAAACCGGAGCATTAAGCAAAAAAATCGCGCAGGTGATAAATAAAAACATCCTACCCGCCATACCTACCTCCTTTTTACGTTTGCCCAGGCCAAAATATATTTTCTGCTTACGGCCTAAGCCTGGCCTGCTAAATATCCCTACCTGTGCTGGACATGCTGAGCGCAACATGTTTTACCCACTTGACCGCCTTAAGCGTATCGGCAAGCTCCTCGGCGACCCTGGGCCTGCCCCTTACCGCGATGATCTCAAGACAATTGTAGTGGTCCAGATGTATATGCTGGGTGGAAACGATAATTCCCCCAAAGTCATGCTGGATATCCGTCAATTTATTCACTAGCTCCCGCTTATGATGGTCGTAAATCATAGTGATAGTGCCGGCTATCTCCTTATTTTCCTGCCACTGTTCTTTAACCAACTCCTGCCGGATTAAATCCCTGATTGCCTCGGAACGGCTGGCATAGTTTTTCCGGCCCAGGTGCGCGTCGAACTTATGCGATAATTCTTTTTCTAACGAAACTCCGAACCTAATCAACCTTGGCATCTTATTTATGGATTAGTGTTACTTTTATTAAAATAGTAACACAAAGGAATAGATTGTCAAGGTTTTTTTAAAAAAGGGGGGTTATTTCAGGATTTGAGAGATTTCGTGGAGCACTCCACCGGCTATCTCCGGCTTGGGGAGAAGAAATTTTCTCGCGGAAACAATAACCTCGGTTTTATTAGCCGATTTTTTATTCAGCCTTAGGGCGACCGAAACAGAATTAACATCTGCCTTGATAATGCCGCCGGCCTTATCTTCCCTGGTGACCTTGCCCATCCGTTTCAGGACTGCCAGGCTTACCTCATATGCCTTGTCAGAAGTTGCGTTAAAATCCTGCTGGACGCTGTCTCTGCCGGCAAAAGTCGCGGCTATGGCAACAGGCAGGAACGCTACGCCGGTAAGCATTGCCGCACCGTAAATTTTGGCGCCCTGTATTCCGGCTGCCTTCATCGGTTCCGTAAGCACAAGCGCTGCCAGTTGCTGGGCGCTGGTTATATTTTTATAGCTTTTATTGATATTCACATCGTAGACTTTAATGCCTGGCTCCTGCCCCGCGCTATAATCCCTGAAAATAATTTTTCCGATCCCAAGATTCAAGATATCAATTTGCATAGGCATCTGCTTAGCGGGCTTTGCTTCTTCTTTCCCCGTTTGCTTTGCCACCTTTAACGCATCGACATTTAATTTGCCTTCTTTATCCTTCTCCAGGCCCATTTCCTTTAATTCGATCCCGGCTTCTAATAAATGTATTTTCCCCGTGAGCAAAGCGCCTAAATTACACTTGACGTTTATTTTCGACAAATCTACGAGAATGTTTTTGGAAAATCCCTTAGGATTATACATTTTAAATCCCGATATCCGCACAGAGCTGGTGAATACGCCCAGGGATAACCCGTCGATATGGACAGGCGCCCCGGTGACCTGCGTTGCCACAACCGTCACTACCGCTTTAACTATCTGGTCTTTGATGATCCCTATAGCGAAAATAGCAAGGACAGCTATTACTAATATGATTATAACTTTCTTCATCGCTATACCCTCCTTAACCTACAAATATCTCCCTATCCTTTTTAGGATCTTTGCCGCGGCTTCCTTATCCGGTTTGACCGCCCCTACGCGGACTTCTACTTTTGTAGAACGTTCGGTGACTTTGCGGATATCGACCCAGATCTCTTTACCATCGGTGTATTTACTCTTTATCTGCGCGACATCTGCCTCTTTCGATTCTTTCGTTATTTCCAAATTAAACGACCTTAAAGCTTCTTTTACGGCATTTATAGTCTGTTCATAAGGAGCATTGAATTCCTGCGTTAATTTATTCGAAAGCCAGATTGCCGTACCTCCCCCGGCTGCCCCTCCGGCTAATAAAGCGATACACCCGGATATACTTACCAATAACACCCCTGAAAAAATGAATAATGCCATTTTTTTAAACATAGCCACCATCCTTTCTACTCCCCTTCGGCTGTTGCGGCAATATTAAGTTTGGTTATGCCGAATTCGCTTAAGAGGTCCAGCACATTAACGATCTCCTGAAACCTCAGGAATTTATCGGAACGCACAGTAACGCCTAAGTCAGGGTTATTATTGTGCAGTACCCTAATCTGTTCTCTCAATTCTTTTTTGGTGACGAGCTTGCCTTCTAAATAGACCAGCCCCTCGCGTGTTATAGTGATATCTGCCTGTGCCTGCCGGGGGCCTCCTGCGGATTCTCCGCTTTTTGCTGCGGGAAGATTGACCTTGATATTCAACTGGGAGATCAAAGGAGTGGTGATCATAAATATGACCAACAATACCAGGATGACATCGGTAAAGGGCGTTATATTTATATCCGCTACTAATCTTTGCTTTCTGCTTTTTGCGTTCATCTCTGCTTGACCTTCATTGAATCCATAATTTCAGAAGCGCTCAATTCCATATCCGTAATAAAACTATCGACTTTTTTAACGAAATAATTATAAGCAATGACCGCGGGGACCGCGACACAAAGCCCTGCGGCAGTACACACTAATGCTTCGGATATGCCGTTAATGACCACACTTATCCCGCCGGAACCGGTTTTTGAAATATCATGGAAAGCCCTGATGATACCTAATACCGTCCCGAATAAACCTATATAAACCGCGGTGCTGCCTATAGTGCCGACTATACTTGTAAGGCGCTCTAATTTAACCGTTTCGATCGTCACTTCTCTTTCCATGGCATTAGATATTACTACTTCATTGTGCCCATATAAAGTAAGCCCGGAATGCACGACGCTGGAAAACGGGGTATTCGTATCTTTGCATATCTCCAGGGCCCTCTTTACATTGCCTTTTTCCAATGATTCCTGAATGAGCGCCATAAAACCTACCCTCGGGACTCTGGACCTCAGCCGGTAATATATGAATCTTTCCAGGATGATCGCAAGCGACAATATAGAACACGATAAAAGAATATACATAGTAAAACCACCGGTTTGAAGTAATTGCCATAAATTCATCCGTATCCTCCTTTTAAAATATAACTTTCATATGCAATATATTGTATCACGGCAAGTCAGGAAGTCAAACGCTTCAGCCGCTGGGCTCTTTTTATATCTTTTGCCGTAGCTACTTTTATATCTTTCAAGAGATAGGTCAGGCCAAGGTGCTCCCATTTATGTTTTCCCAGGGTATGATACGGCAAAAACTCAAAATTAACGCAATGACGAAAACTACGCACCAGCTTACCTAATTTCTTTAAATCTCGCTCTGAATCATTTAATCCGGGGACCAGGACATAACGCACCCAGTATTGTTTTTTATTATCCTCAAGCTCTGCGATAAATTCCATCACCTGCTCCAGGCTTTTCGAGGTAATACGTTTATGCAATTGTTCATCTACCGCCTTTATATCCACGATAAACAGGTCCGTCAGGCTCAAGAGCTTAGCCAATTTTAATTTATCGCGCGGGCGATAAAACACGCTTGTATCTATAGCAGTATGTATCCCTTTATCTTTACAGAGCCGGAAGAGCTCGCATAAGAAATCCATCTGCAAAAGCGGTTCTCCCCCGGAAATAGTTATCCCGCCCTGGGAAGACCTGATATATGGCAGGCATTTCTCGAGGCTTGTTACTATTTCCCCGGCGCTCATAGCTTTTCCAGCGCCTTCTTCCCATGTATCGGGATTCTGACAGTAGAGGCAACGGCCGCTGCAGCCCTGCAAGAATACTACAAACCTGATACCCGGGCCTTCATGCGTACCGAATGTCTCAAGCGAGTGGATATTGCCGGTGATCTTTTTAGATTTACATGCTCTCATGGAATGTCCTTGCTAAAACCTCCCTCTGCTGCTCCGGAGACAATTTATTAAAATGCACCGCGTAACCGGAGACCCTGATAGTAAGCTGCGGATATTTATGCGGATGTTTAATCGCGTCTTTGAGCGTCTCTCTATCAATTATATTTATGTTTAAATGGTGCGCGCCTTTCAGGAAGTAACCGTCCAGGAGGCCTTTCAGGTTAGCAATCCTGTTCTCTTCTGTGCTGCCCAATGCCCCGGGAAGCGCGGAAAAAGTATTGGATATCCCGTCCCGGCATTCAGTATAAGGAATACCTGCTACCGAATTAAGCGAGGCGATAATCCCGTTCTCATCCCTGCCGTGCATAGGGTTTGCTCCGGGAGCAAAAGGCGTACCCTTTTCTCTACCGTCGGGAGTAGCGCCGGTTTTTTTGCCATACATCACGTTTGATGTAATAGTAAGAATAGATATCGCCGGCAGCGAGCCCCTGTAAAGTTTGTGTTTTTTCAACTCCGCTAAAAATATGCTGACCAGGTCGACTGCCCTGCCGTCGACCCTGTCATCGTCATTGCCGAATTTAGGGAAATCGCCTTCGATCTTAAAAGAGGTAGTCAGGTTCTTTTTATTCCTGACAGCCTTTACCCTGGCGTAACGTATGGCGCTCAAAGAGTCGGCGACCACAGAGAGCCCGGCAATACCAAAGGCCATATAACGGGTAAGCTCGGTATCCAGAAGCGCCATCTGCGCTCTTTCATAATAATAGGAGTCATGAGCGCAATGGATGATATTTAAGGCTTCGACATAAGTCTTGACCGTCCATCTCAATGCCTGCATAAATTTTTCTTTTACTTCGTTATGGTCTAACGGGTTTGACTGGATAGGCGCTATATCCGGCACAACTTTTTCTCCGGTTATCTCATCCCTGCCTTCATTCAACGCGTAGAGAAGGACTTTGGGCAGATTACAGCGCGCTCCAAAATATTGCATTTCGCTGCCGTTTTTAAGCAAGGACACACAGCAGGATATGCTGTAATCATCCCCGCCGATAAGCCGCATCATATCGTCATTTTCATACTGGATAGAACTGGTCTTTATGGATACCTGGCTGCAAAATCTTTTGAAGGCATCGGGAAGACGCGCAGACCAGAGCACAGTAAGGTTAGGCTCGGGTGCCGCGCCTAAATTAAAAAGCGTCTGCAAAAATCTATACGAGCTTTTTGTTATTTTATGCCTGCCGTCTATTCCTACGCCGCCGATACTCTCGGTGACCCAGACCGGGTCTCCGGCAAAGATCTCTGAATAAGACTTGGTGCGCAGATGCCTGACCAAACGCAGTTTGATCACAAAATCATCTATTAATTCCTGCGCCTCTTCTTCGGTAAGCAAACCCTGCTTTAAATCATTCTCGATGTATACGTCAAAAAAATTGCTCACGCTACCTAAACTCATTGCCGCGCCATCCTGCTCTTTTATTGCGGCGAGGTATGCAAGGTATACCCACTGCACCGCCTCTTTTGCGTTTAGCGCAGGCCTTGAAAGATCAAAACCATACATATTACCCAACGTGATGATATCTTCCAATGCTGTGATCTGCTCGGCGACCTCGCCTCTTAACTTTATAGCCTCTTCAGTGGAAGAATTTTCGAGCGTTTTCTTATCATTATTTTTTGCGGCGATGAGTTTCTTGACGCCATAAAGCGCCACCCGCCGGAAATCACCGATTATCCTGCCGCGGGAATAATTATCCGGCAGGCCCGTAATCAAACCGGTATGCCTGGCTTTTAATATATCGCTGGTGTAAGCATCAAAGACCGCGTCATTGTGTGTCTTGCGGTATTTAGTGTATATCTCTTTTATGCGCGGGCTAAGTTTATAACCATAATCTTCGCAAGCCTCCTCTACAAGCCGTATTCCGCCTAAAGGCTTGATCGCCCGTTTTAAAGGCTCGTCTGTCTGCAGCCCTTTGATTATTTCCGCTTTTTTATCGATATAACCGGGCTTATGGCTGGTGATAGTAGATACAGTTTGCGTATCTATATCATAGACGCCGCCTTTTTTTCTTTCCTGTTCAAAAAGCTTCAGGCATTTATTCCATAAAGCCTTTGTCCTGGGCGTGGGGCCTTTTAAAAATGACCCATCCCCGTCATAAGGAGTATAGTTCCTGTTGATAAAATCCCTTACGTCTATCGTTTTATCCCATCTTCCTCTTGCAAACATTTAAAACACCCCCTTAAAAATAAAAAACACCTGAGTTGAAAACCCAGGTGTACGGTTTTTGTTAGCTGGCCTACGAAGCGCTTCCTCATGGTTTCCCATGTTAGCACCAGTCGCGCTTTACCAAATTGTCATGTTAATTATATCCTGTGAACGCCGGCCTGTCAAGTTTTTTATAGCCACTTCCTGCGCCTGAAATATATAAGCATAAAAATAGCGATAAAACTCATGAGCATGATAACGGAGGGATAACCAAACTTATGCTCCAGCTCCGGCATGTGCTTAAAGTTCATACCATAGATACTGGCGATCAAGGTAAGAGGCATCATGATCGTGGCTATAACGGTGAGGGTCTTCATGATCTCATTCAGGCGGTTTGAGACAATTGACACATAAGCTTCCATAGCGCCCGCGATGACATCGCGCGATGTCCCTACTATATCGTTGAACCTTACCAGGTTATCGTAGATATTCCTGAAATAAAGGACGTTTGCCGGAGAAATAAATTTAAATGTCCCCCGCGACAAGAGGCTGATTACATCCGCCTGCGGCCCTAACGTGCGCTTTAAATTCATAACATCGTTTTTCAGGGTGTATATTTTTTTAAGCGTATCGTTAGTCGGAGCTTTAAAAAGCTCATCGCTCATCACATCTACCATATTATCAAAATCATTTATAATGGGGAAGTAACCATCGACACAAGAATCCATGATGGAATAAAGCAGCATATCAGCCCCATGCATGATCATCGGGGACTGCTTCTTGATCCTCTCCTTACAGGCGCACATGGAATGGAATGGCTCGCTGTGGAATGTAATCAGGAAATTCTTGCCTAAACAACAGTCCAGTTCCGTTACCTTGATCTTGCCTTTTTGGCCGTTATTTCCGGCCTCCATGGAAAAGATCACGAGGAATAAATAATCCGGGAATTCTTCCAGCTTGGGCCGGGCATTAGGCATGATAAAATCTTCCACGGTAAGCGGGTGAAGGTTAAAGGCGTTGGTAAGTAAGTCTATGTCGGTATCGTCTATCTCGGAGACATCAAGCCACAGCGTAGCGCGCTCGTCCTTAACGGCAGCGGATATCTCTTCCGGCGAAAGGCCTGTTTTAAACCCTGCATCGGGATGGTAATAGTAGTTTTCGTACATAGTATTAAAATTATAACCGAAAAATAATTTTTTACAACTAAATTATTAGCAAAATCAAAATTTATATAATTTCATTTTTCCCTGCCGGAGGCTTTCTTCAGGCCTTCGAGGATCCGCGAGTCAACTTCGGCTCCGAGCTGCTCTGCTTTATGTATATCTTCCCAGGCTTTGTCATAATTGCGTATTGCATAATAAGCGTCCCCGCGGTAAATGTAGCTTTGGGCAAAGGTAGGATCCAATTCAATGACCTTGGTAAAATCTAAGATGGCCTTGCTATAGTTACCTTTAATGCCATAGGCCAGCCCGCGGCTGGTATAGGCCAGGCCATTTTTAGGATTGAGTTCAATAGCTTTGCTGTAATCCGAGATAGCCTGATCATCTTTTCCTTTATGGCCATAAACAAGCCCGCGGAAGTAGTAGGCCATCTCATATCTGGGATCAAATTCAATTGCCAGGGTAAAAGTTGAAATTGCATCGTCATCGTAACCCAGATTGTAATATCTTACCCCTTGCCTAAAAGCTTCTTCTGCGTCCCGCTTGGCGGCAAAAACATGGCTGGAAACTAAAAACGTTGCAAATAAAATCAGAATACTTATTTTCGTAAGATTTCCGGACTTGATAATCATCTTGCCTCTTTAAGCCTTCTCCTCTTTTAAGATTAACCAGCGCTCCTTTATTTTAACTCTATAGAGTTATTTGTCAATGTCCCTATTCTACTTCTTTGCTAAAAAGTTACAACCTTGTCACTTTCTTTGATAATCTCATACATATCCTTCATGGTATTAATAGGGCACATCTCAGTGCTTTCCTGATTGCGGGATTTGATACACGTTCCGCAAGCAAGTATCTTGCCTCCGGACTGGAGTAATTTCTCTGCTTGTTCGATAGTATTGAATTTCTCCGTGCTTATTTTCTGATATTCAACGCCTTTTCCGGTCAAAAACACCTTTACTTCATCCTTTTGCCCAAGGCAAAAATTTCCATAACGCAAAGCATTCCAACAAGTCTCAGCATCATTACCGGAAATTATAACCCCTATCTTCATTTTGCCCTCCTTATTAATGACATCCGTGCTGCGCACAAGCGTTCTGTACGGTTATTTCCTCAAGCCCGCCATTGGTGAATTGGTTAACAATATCCGCGACTGTTCCCGGAATAGCCCGATAAGCCTTGATCCCGCCTTCATTGAGTTTTTGAACTGCCCGGCTGCCCATCCCACCAGTAACCACAACATTAATCTTCTTACCGGCTAACGCGTTCATTGGCTGACACATACCGTGAGAATGATGCTGGTTGGCATTGTTAATAATCTCTACGGAATCTTTCTCTGTATCAACGATGGTAAAATACGGCGCGCTGCCGAAGTGGCCATAAACCTTTGCGTTCTTACCTTCATTTGTTTCTGTTGGAATGCATATTTTCATTTTGTTACTCCTTTCTTATTACTTCACTTTTTTAACTACGCCGCCTTCTATCTTTAATGCTTTGCCGTTTAAAAGAACATCTGCTATCTTTCTATGGGCTGAATTAATAATATTACCGAAGGTCTGCCGGGAAATCCCCATTTTTTTGGCAGCAACTTCCTGATATAACCCCTCCCGATCCGCAAGCCTAACCGCTTCTAGTTCATCCAATGCAAGATTCACTTCTTCCAGCATATCCAAAGGGATACCGCGTGGCTTAAAGTAATTTGTATCGGGATTACATCTTATTCTTCTGCACCTACATGGCCTAGACATATATCCTTTCTTTAATTATTGGCATATGCTAATAATACAACTAAAAAATACTCCTGTCAATATAAATTTACCATCCTGCCTTCGGTCAGTCGCTCGAACCTCGGACCTGTCGCTCGAAATTTAGACAAAAATTTAGAGTTAGATTCTTCTTTGTTCTCCGTCTATTATAACAAAAAGGAGAAAACGATATGGCTGAATTAATTTCCACCGAAGTAATAGCGACAAGAATACTGATTGTTAGAGGAAAAAGAGTAATGCTGGATAGTGATCTGGCTGTACTTTACGAAGTGGAGACAAAAAGATTGAATGAACAAGTAGCAAGAAACAGGAAAAGGTTTCCCAAAGACTTTATGTTCCAACTTTCAAGAGAAGAAGCTGATTCTTTGAGGTCGCAAATTGCGACCTCAAAGCGAGGTGGAAGAAGATACCTTCCTTTTGTTTTTACCCAAGAAGGCGTGGCTATGCTCTCAAGCGTATTAAACAGTGAGCGCGCAATTATGGTTAATATCCAAATTATGCGCGCTTTTACCCAATTAAGGCGTATGCTTTTAACAAATAGAACCCTTAAGCGTAAGATTGAGGAGATGGAAAAGAAATATGACAAGCAATTTACTATAGTTTTTCAAGCTATAAAACAATTACTAGAGCCGCCTTTGAGAAAGGAAAAAAGAGTAATTGGGTTTCATATTTAGGGAGGACTCGAACCTCGCGGTGGGATACCCGATAAAAAAGCCCTGCTAAATTAATAACAGGGCTTTTTTAATTTACCCCTCACGCAGAATCTAATCAAACCATCGCTATAATCTTACCTAATACTATTCACGGTTGCAAAAAGAAAGACTTGTAGGCATCGCGCCTTGGGGCGCTCCCGTATCTTGTCTGCACCAGTCGACCTTGCTGGGGCAAGGCCCTCCTTTGGCGCTCGCTAGGCCGCTCGCTTCGTGGTAATGCAGTGCGTGTGCGGCTTTGCTCGGCTTGCGGCTGGGCGGCGGCAGCCGCAAGCCGCAGCGTCTTTATATAGCATCTAAAAACTACGGACGTCCGCTCGGCTCGCCTGCGAGCCGCTAAAATACCTCTTTGGACGGCGAGCCGCACAATGCTTCAAGCTTAAACGACTCCAAAGGCGTACTAGCCTTAATTCAGCAAGCTTCTAACTTCTAGATAACCCTTAGCTACAAGTCTGTTAATCAAATCCCTACCAGTTTTTTTTGTTATAGTATCGAAACTATTGTAAACAACCTCTGCTATTTTTCTTATTTCTTCTTTAGAGCCAGTAATAAGCCACTCATCTTCACTACCTTCAATTATTAAGATTAAAGCTTGAGCCACAAGGCGTGGGTAAGCACTGACACTCTTCTCTAAACGATCAATAACAAATTGTTCCGGGTCAGGTAAAGCACCCATCTTAAGACTTAGTATTAATTGCTCCAAAGCCCATGGCTCATCTAGTTTGCCAGATGCATACCACCATCCAAAACCATTTAATTCTTGAATTTCATCACCTTGCTTTCCTTCTTTATGAAACTCAACTCTTTTCTCCCAGATTCTTTTAAATTGCTCTTTAATCTTTTTAGGGACTTCACCTTCTGAGTTATGTAAAACTCTACCCAGAAATTCAATACTTATTTTTCTTAATGAAAGCGGGGCTTTCGCAAAAAATAATATAAATAAATCTTTGGGGTCATCAATATTTACTTTACCTCTATAGGCATACGTCATTATGTGCTCCGAAAGACCTTCCTCTGCTTTTTCAAACTCTTCGGAACCATCGACTCGCTCAATCGCCGCAGCGTATTCATTTTTTATAACATCAAGAATATTATCATAGGGATGGCAAAAAACTATGTAGGTTTCCCAAGCAGCGTCACGAAATAGACTTAATTGTTTTTCTTTTGGAAAGATTTTATGTAGATTTATTGTTACCCAGGCAGTATCTAATAAAACCAACCAAGGAAGCCATTGTCCATATACAGAACGAATTGCTAATGTTTTCTCTATGTCTGGATTTAATTTTTCTTCTAGTACGTGTTTTACTTCTTTCATCTCTTCAAAACCAGCATTCAACTTTGGAGCGTCTTCGTTCTGCTCAAAATTTCTTCTAATCCATAAGGCATATCTTATTATGGCATGCATCGCTTCTCCACGAACCGAATTAATCGAATCTGTTGCTGGCTCCATGGTGGCATCATCCGGAGTAGGATCTGGGTCATCCGTTAAAACCTGAAGAATAGGCCAAACGGAATCACGAAATTTAATTGGAATTGAAGCTTTTTCAAAAGCCACTTCAAAAAGACGAGCAATTTGTTTTCTTGTCCAGCCCCAATCAGGATCAAATTCAAAATGACCAGATGCATTTTTTCTTCCTGGTATTTCTCGAGGTTGCTCGACAACCCATTTACATAAATCTATTACCTTATCCCATTCGAAAATGCGACCTTCTTCAACAGCTTTTGCAAGGCCATCTAAAGCTGATCTCACATATGTTGGATCGAGCCCCTTGAAATCATCCAAAATAAGAGAAAACTTCTGAGACTCCTCCGTAACTATTGAGGTTAATATACGACCGAGTCCCTCCATAGAATCTCCTCGTATTGTATTAGGAGCTCTCCAGACTTTAAGAAAAGAGATAACCTCAGGAGGTGACATTAATTTTAAATCATCTTTAGTTTTAGGGCTAGTTGGCCCCACCCACCCAGTGGTGATTCGAAAGACTTCGGGTGAGCTAGGAGGCCCAAATTCTTTACTCAAGATTTCATACTTTGACTTCCAAGGTTCCTTAAGCCAATGACTAATCCAACCAAATCTATCTTTTTGCCAAACCTTTTTCCCTTGTTCAGAAGTTTCATATTGAGGACCATCGTCAATCCATTTAAATATCATATTTTGCTGATCGGGACGAAGAATATTTAACGTCTTAGTAGCTAACGGCCAATATTCGTTTCTTGCCCATGCAGCATCAAAAAGCTTTTTGTCCAATAGTTTTCTAGCTATTAATTCTGGCTCCAAATCTGGAAATTCCGATAAAATAATCAGTGCAATTCTTTGAAATGCATTCCATTGCTTTTGTTCCATAGTCTTAATTACCAAATTAAGTTTTTCTTTGTCAGCAAAAACCAATTCTTTAGCGGTTTTATATACACAGACCATCAATATTTCTAATATGTTTCTCGAACGATGTATATTGGCAGAGATTGTACTACACCACATATAAGAATAATCCTCATAACCTTTTACTTTATTCCTCTGGTTTCTAATAGTTAAGGCATTTTCAAATAAATCAGAAATACATTCTAGCGCCTTAATGCCACTCTTTTTTACCAAAATTGGGATAACTCTGTTAAGCTCGTCTTCATAGTCCCAAGTTTCAAATCTAGCCTTCGGATCAATTGGAATTTTCAGCTTTGTTTTCTTCTCTTTCTTTGAATCAGCTTTTACTTCAAATAGCATCCTTGTTAATCGAATTGCTTCGTCTATTTCCTCCCCCTCAAACAAATGAATAATCAAAGTGGCTAGTTTTTCTGGCAGAAAATGTTGAAATGGCAAGTTTAACCATTCCCCTGCTTCTTCGACAAATTCTTTTGCATATTTTGGAGGTAAATTAATGGCACAATCTATCAAATCTATGTGCACTCTTGTATTTCTTGTCCTAGGTATACTCTTGACTACTTGGAAGATTTCAGCAGGATCAAATGCTTTTAATGAACTAATATGGGCTAAATAGCGAGAGGCAGGCCAAAGGGAATAATAAATCAACTTCTTGTCGGGATCATACTCAGGCTCAGGGGGACATTTAAAAAAGTCCTTCTTTTTTAATAAACTTAGCCAAGTGGGAGATTTCTCTTTTAATTTATTGAAAAAATAGTTTTGAATTACAAAATTATTTGGGATTTCATTTTTCAAAATTCTAATTTCTTTTGATCCTGGATTCTTCACCGAAGTTATCTCATCAATTCTATGCATGTAAAAATTATAATTATCTTTAAATCTTTGTAATAAAGTATCAAACAAGTTTTGAGCCTCACCCCAAAAATTTATAAATTCTTCATCGACAGCCCTTGGTTTTGAAAGACTATTTCTGTGAGCAAGCTTATGCAGATCAAAACTTAGCCATCTTTGAGCAATCGGGTCCTCTTCGCTTATGCCCACTGCAGCTAAAATATTCTTAATTTCCTTTTTTCTCTCTTCTCCATGCAAAATATTCTCTTCTTCATCGCCAATATCAAAAGCATCCTTGAGGTTTTTTCTAGTTTTCTTATGATCCTCCATCTTTGGATTTTCTCCCAATGGCCTTAACACAGAGCGCAAAGAACTATCAATTTCTCTCAGAGCGTGAGAAATTAGCGGAACGGGGTTTTTAAATTCCTCTTCGGTTTTGACTTGATCCATAATTTGACATGCATCTATAAAAAATGCTGCAGATTCTTCTCCAATTTGCATCAAACCATCATAAATCCTTTTTTGCAAGGGGTTCTTAAATTTAAAAACTCTAGTTAGTAGAGGATTTTTTGTTACACTATCCAGAAATTCAGCGTTAAGTTTCCCAGATCCTCTCTTAAGGAATTTCCGTATCTTATTTAATTGTAAATCACTCGGTTTTACTTTATTATTAAACCATCTATTTACAGTTTGAAAGCTAACGCCTAATTCTTTTGCAAGCTCAACTTGGCTGAAATTATTTTGATATGAATATTCCTTTAACCTTTTAATAATATCATCCATTTTTTTCCTCCTATAACATTATATAACACTATGACATAGTATAACATTTATTTATCTTTTGTCAATCAAAAAGTTTTGGAGTCGTTTAAGCTTGAAGCATTGAACGTAAGAGGCTTTGCGGCTCGCCGTCCAAAGGGAGATTTTAGCGGCTCGCAGGCGAGCCAAGCGGACGTCCGTATTCTTTTAGATACGCTATAAGGACGCTGCGGCTTGCGGCTGCCGCCGCCCAGCCGCAAGCCGAGCAAAGCCGCACACGCATTGCTTTGGCACGAAGCGAGCGGCCAAGCGAGCGCCAAAGGAGCCCTGCTCCCAAGTAGGGCGACTGGTGAATTGGGAGCTACGGGAGCGTCTCCCAGGGCGCGGTGCATATTAGCTATTTCCTTAGAGACCAGCTTTCCCGGGTATTAAAACAAAAACGCTTAGAGGGAGTGTAAATCTTTCTTCTTGCAGGAGTGAATGGTATTTGGTAAGATTATAGGGAAAGTTCGTTGAGATTCTGAGTGGGGAGCCATATTTAGAATAGCCCTATTGTTAGTAATAGGGCTATTTTTTTGAAAAGAAACCTGAACTGTTGGGTTTGCGGCCGCCCGCGCCCGGCCGCAAACCCCGCTCTCTCCAAGAGGGGCGGGATTTTTAATCTTGCTTCGCAAGATTATTTATTTGCTTCTATAATCAATACTGGAATCTTTGGGTTCCTTATCCTTTCAGAAGGTCCTAATTGTAGATTAACGCCCTTCTTAATAACACGAAGAACTGCAACGCCATTATGATAGTTGCGAAATAGCTCTTTTATCTCTTGATTAACAAAAGTGGTTTGGAATTGACCATCGTGACTATTAGATAACATATTCCTATCGATTATAATATTATTGGCTTTAATAAATGTTGTAACGATCACCTGGAAAGTCAATGGTTTCATATGATCTAAATGACTTTCTTCTTCTGTGATTTTTTCGCCAGTTATTGCACACTCAACTTTACCTTCTTTATCAGCATTGTCACTGAAATAAGTATTTTTTGTTTCTATCAAATCGTCTTTTACGGCATCTCTACAGGCCTCCATAAATTCTTGAAACAGCGTTTTACCTTTTGCCCTAACACAAGAGCCGTAAGAAAAATCTGTGCGTGTTCCATCTTCTCTTTCAAGCCAAAAACAACTCGTTGGCATATCTGTTTGAGCTCGATAAAAACGTTTAATTCCGCAACCTATCTTTTGCTCTGCTTCAGGATGCCGTTCAATTAAATTTAATAGTATTTCGTGGTCTTCGTTATTTACAGTTTCATTATCTCTATATCTATTTAGCATATCCTTAAAAAATTTAGTTGCTTCATTTTGTGTTTTAAAAATTAAATTGCCAACGACAATAGATATTTTTTTAGGCATAATTATTTCCTACTCTTAAAAAGGATATATTTAGCATATTCATTTCAAAAAGTATTTATCCTTTTGATTAAATTTCCTTCAGATAGATTTAATAATTTTTTTAGAGCACACACAGAAGCTCGGTCAATGTAACGCCTATCTTTTTTATTTGGATTAACAGTCAATTTTGTTCCTTTGGTATCAATCCATATCTCGTGATCACCTTTCCCATATTGATAAAATCGAAACCCGATATACAATAAATATTTCTTGAATTTTATCATTACAGGAGGCGGAGCTGCCCATCTTACTGGAAAAACTATTGTGACTATGTCTCCATTCTTAAGAGAGGTATTAAAATCTAAAATCTTAACTGTATTTATAAAAACTGACTCATTCTTTCTAGGATGCCGCCATTTTTTCAAAAGACCACTCAGAATGGCTCCCTTTTTGAAAGTAAAAGTTTTGACTTTTGTCCCAAGAGAAACAGCTTTAATTTTCATATTTTTACATTATCTATTTGGATGTTCCTATCGATTTCATCCAATTTAAAAGGCAATTTCTAACAATATACTCAAAGGTATTTAATACAAAAGGGGTATCTTCAATCCTCCACGAACCTCCTTCACACATAGTACCGAGGCCCATAGGAATTTCTGCAGGTGCTTCTTGTCCTTGGGACCAATATGGAGCTTCACACATTGAGAAAGGAAAAGGAATCCCACCATGAAGAGCGTTTGATCTATGTCCATAAATTTTCTTTAAAGAATCCTTCATCTTAACCGTCTCCCAAGAATGTCGAAGGAATGGTGGCGGACGTTTTGGAGGTGGCTGAGGTAGAAATTCTAAGGTAAAATCAACAAATTTTTTTGTCGAACCACAAATGTTTACCAATAGTTTTGCAATTTGTTTTATTTTCTCCTCTTCTTTAACATTCTCTTTAAGATATTTATATAAGTCAGGCTTAGAAAATTGTAAAAGCTGTTCTGGTAGTTCTGATTCCTTCTTCCATTGATTAGCAACAACCTCAATTGCCGATACTAACATAACCCAAGCCAAAGAGGGCTCGCTTTCAGCAATCCATAAAGAATCTTGGTATAATCTAGCTGCCCTAATTAGTGCAATTAAATTTTCTTCAGGAATATTAGGAATGTATTTCAGGGGCTCCAATGAAGTAATTTCACGTATACCTCGCACTGACGGTAACTTATAAATATTGTGTTCTAGGAAAATATTTGGAATAACCTTTTCAATATACTGAATTGGTCTTCCAAACCTGTCTCCATTTTCTCGGAATTCTCGCATTAGAGCTCCTGCTTTAAATCTTGCCCCGAGAAGGAGAGAAAGAAATGCCGCAATCTCATCGATTAAATCGCCACCGTGATAATAACCTAAATTTGTTTCGAAAGGTCTATTAAAATCATAAGTGAGGCGGGAGTCAACCCTGAGTATAAGGATAGGGCGTATTTTTGATGATCGTGGAGAAACGGGATTCAAAAATTGATATGGTCCAAAATCTGTTGTGTTCTCTCCAGTGATTACTGAATCTGAATAAAGTGGATATTCGTAGATGCTTTGACTTGGCTTATTAGCTAAAAAAGCAAACCAATTCTCATAAATGGGAGGTAATAATTTAGGTTTTTTAATTTCGTTAGCCATTTTTAACTTTTCCAAAATAAACAATTAATTTGGATAGATTTTATATACATCAGACCTTGAATTTAATAAATGCAACTTTAACTTTAAGCCTAATTAACCCATTTATTATTTTCAACGACATATAAGGAATAACATGATCTAGCAACCATAAAGAGAACAGAGCAAAACAAATCATTACTAAGTTATTTGACATCATATTATGAAGAAGCTCACTTTTTATTGGAATTTTATAAGCTGCGATATAGCCTATTAAAATAAGAGACACAAAAGTAATAATTACATTTTTTGAAGCTTTGTATCCATAAACATCGATGGACTCCGTTTTCAGAAGCTTCATATCCTCTTTAAGATAAATTTTGAGGCTTCCGGAAAATGCATCTTTTGGCTCTAATGTTCTACCAAAGAATGTTTTTAATATCCATTTGCCAATTTGAACTGAAAAATCACACGACTTAACTACCCTATCTCTAGAACCCATTTTCCACCTTAGAGCTAACCCCTTAAATAAATGTATCGTGTTACAATGCTCGTTAAAAAGATTATCTAAAATCTGTTCACCGGTTAGCTTTTGATTTTCTGAGTCTCGTAACGTATTTGTTCCATGGTCATATACATATTCAGTAAGAGACTCCAACCCAATTGGCTTGGGAGTAGATTTACTTTCTTGTAAAGAATCTTTAGTAGGACAATTTTCTTCATTAAAATCGTAATCAAAATGGTTTGATAAATATCGGCTGTAAGTAGTTATGCTCAAAAAAAGAGGAATTTTGTTTTGTTGCTCTTTTTTTGCTAAATTCACACCATATCCATAAAAAACAAAAATTAACGCTACCGTATCTGGCTTGCCATCTTTTGTCTTTGGAGGCGTATATCTTATATTAATTGGGTACTCTCGTTTAACGCTAAAACCAACATTTGCATCCTTAAAGGGAATATATTCAATATATTTGTCAGAAATCCTATCAATCTCAAAGATTATTTTTAGCTGTTCCGCGTTTCTTAATAAATTATCATTTTCCATCTATTGTCCCTTTAATAGCTTATCCGTTGTTACTTTCAAAACCTCTGCAAGTTTCAATATTGTATCTGCTTTTTGATTTTTAATTCTCACACTTTCTAACTTTAGAATAGCATGATAAGAAATATTCGCTTTTCTTACTAGTCCTTTAAGTTTAGTTTAACTCTATATAGTTATTTGTCAATGTCCTGATTCTACTTCATGTAAATAGCCCCCCCCGCTCGGATGGTTTCGCTTCGCTCAACCACTCCTTCCCTTCGGTCAGTCGCTCAACCTGCGGTTCTCGTCCTCGCGGTGGGATACCCGATAAAAAAGCCAAGCTAAAAATAGCTTGGCTTTCCGAAATTGGCTCCCCACTATGGACTCAGAACACTACAATAGACGCCTCTCTAAGTGCAAGGAAATACATATACTTGTGAAGATGTACCGGCACCGCGGCCGCGGCACGGCCATCAGTTTATACGATCCTTTGCCACCTCTCCCACAAGCTCCAAGGCCGGTTTACAAGAACATCGTGGCCATGGCCGTCCAAGTGCGGGAATATATGATCGAAAATCCTCAAAGAACACAAACTGCCACGGGCAACCACTTCGGCGTAACCCGGGCCCGGGTATCTCAGCTCATGACCATCGTTGAAAAGCTCCCGGATGACTTTATTTCTATCATGAAAACGACCGAAGATCAATCACTGCTTAAACGATTCTCCGGTAAGTCCCTACTCCGCATCGCTGGCCTAAGAACTCTAGAACAACGAAAAGCCTCTATCAACCAAAAGATTAATACAAATCAACCTCTTATTTCTTGCGCAACACACGAAGTTGGATCCATTTCTCAATTTCAAAAATAATGAAAATCGATAGGCCGATCAAAAAAATCCGCGCCCATGCGCCCAATGTTATCGGTGCGCTATGAAAAAATCGGTTCATCGCTGGAACATAGGTAAAAAACATCTGCAACCCCAACATAATTAAAACACCGACAATCAGCCAACGATTAGAAAAGAACCCCAAGGCGAATGGAGAACGTGATAATGATCGGCAGTTAAACAAATAAAATAGCTCACCGATAACCAAAACCCCGACAGCCGCAGTCCGCGCCTCTTCTATGCTCAATCCGCTATTTCTTTCGTAGTAAAATAGACCAAAGACCCCCAAAGCTAAAAGAATTCCAACGATGATTGTGCGCCCGATAAGATCACCCGTCATAATCGGCATCTTGGGATCTCTCGGGGGCCGTTGCATTAAATCAGGTTCCTTAGCCTCAAATGCCAACATCATACCCAAACAAATAGCCGTGGTCATATTGATCCAAAGCAACTGCACCGGAGCAACCGGCAACACCATTCCTCCAAAGATGGCAACCATAATCGCGAGTGCTTCGCCTAAATTGGTCGGCAATGTCCAGACAATAAACTTCCTTAAATTATCAAAGACGCATCGCCCCTCTTCCACGGCCGCCTCAATGGAAGCAAAATTATCATCGGTCAAGACCATATCAGCCGCTTCCTTGGCAACTTCCGTACCGGTGCGCCCCATAGCAATGCCTATATTGGCCTGTTTAAGCGCGGGGGCATCGTTCACCCCGTCTCCGGTCATTGCCACAATGTCGCCTCGCGCCTGAATGGCCTTAACAAGACGCAATTTCTGTTCGGGAGTCACACGGGCAAAAACACTTGCCCTTCTGATTGCCTCTTGCAATTGCTCGTCATTCATCCCCTCAAGGTCACTTCCGCTTAAAGCAACGATCGGAAGCGCATCCTGAGAATCAACGCGGCTCTTAAGATTCAACTGTTCGGCGATTGCCTTGGCTGTTAATACGTGATCACCGGTTATCATCTTGACTGATATCCCTGCTGAATGACAGCGACGAATAGCCTCAATGACTTCCTTTCGAGGCGGATCTATCATCCCCTGCAACCCCAGAAACGTCAGGGATTCCGTAATATCTTGATGATCGATTCTATCTTTATTTGCTGAAATACTTCCACGGGCAAATGCGAGAACTCTCAAGCCCTTTGCCGCCATAGTTTCAGCTTTATGAATGATAAGGGCATGTTTCAAGGAAATTATATTACCGTTTTCATCAAGCTGATTGACGCATTTGGCCAAAACCTTTTCTACCGACCCTTTCAAATAAACAATCCCTTCCCCGTTTTTCAACGTATGAAAAGTTGCCATATATTGATATTCTGATTCAAAAGGGATCGAATCCTTTCTCGGAAATTCAGGTAACCCATCGGGAAATAAATGCCTGCCTTTATGCGCAGAGACGATTAGGGCGCCTTCTGTTGGATCGCCCTCCACCTGAACCAACCCCTGACGTTCGACGACCCGGCTGTCATTACATAACAAACCTGCGGTCAAGCATTCTTTAAGCACGACAGAAGAAGCGGATCCTGACTTCCGAGAGGCCTCTTGTATAGAACCTTCAAAACCATATCCGACTCCGGAAACTTGATACAAAAGATCAGCACTGACAATCTCCTGCACCGTCATCTGATTTTCAGTAAGTGTCCCCGTCTTATCAGAACAGATGACACCCGTACTGCCGAGTGTTTCTACGGCTGGTAATTTCCGGATAATGGCCCGGCGCTTGGCCATTCTGGCTACTCCTATGGCAAGCGTTATCGTTACCGCCGCAGGCAACCCTTCTGGAATCGCCCCGACCGCAAGCGCGATCGCGGCCATGAACATCTCTGCCGCTGACTCACCTCTAAATACACCTACCGCAAACGTGAGTCCTGCTAACCCCAGAATAACGAATAAAAGATAATGACTAAAATGAGCAAGCTTAATTGTAAGCGGCGTCGCCAAATCCTCGGCGGTTGCAATCAACTCTGAGATTCGCCCAACCTCAGTCGCGTCTCCTATGGAAGCGACAACGGCCTTCCCTCTGCCATAGGTAACAAATGTGGAGGCATAAAGCATATTTAATCTATCCGCCAAGACAGTTTTTCCATCCAGCGGCCCTGTTTGCTTTTCCACAGGAACAGACTCTCCGGTAAGGGGTGATTCGTTAATTTGCAGATCTCGGTTATATATCAAACGCATATCAGCCGAAATTTTATCTCCTGAGGCGACCATAACCACATCGCCCGGGACTAATTCAGTGGATGAAATGTGCTGTTCTTTACCGTCCCTTAATACAGCGACGGAAGAAGTCATTGACCGGGAAAGCGCTTCGAGAGCTTTTAGCGCCTTGGATTCTTGCAGAAAACCAATGATAGCGTTAATAAAAACAACTCCAAAAATAACCGAAGCATCAACCCATTCTTTTAAGAACAAGGTGGTCGCCGTCGCCACTAAAAGAATGTATACAAGAGGCTGATTGAATTGCATCAGAAACCGTAGCCACAAGGGCGTGCCCTTTTTAGGAGTGATCTGATTCAGCCCAAAACGTTCCCTGCGTTTTTTAACCTCATCCGAAGATAGCCCAGCAGAAACATCCACTTCAAGCCGTTTAACAGCATCTTCAAGCGACATTGCATGCCAAGATGCCTGCATAATATCTAATTGCTCATTTACCATTGATCGTTCCTTTGTTTAAATATGAATTAATTCTTTTTTTCCACCCCGGTAGCCATCGTTGCTCATTTCGGACTAAAGGAGCATTTTTTATTCGTTCCTCAAGCACAACGCTGGCAGATCGAACAAAATCTTCAAGAACTGCAGTATCCTCATCTTTCATTCCCTCCAGCACCTGAAGTAGACCCCACCCTTTCCCCTGATATCTTTCAGAAACAACGATTCCCAATCCTTTAAAATTCACATAGTCAGCCAAAGCGTAAATTCCTGAGGATGTTGCCGCCACGCGATTGAAACGCAACGCAATTGTGTCGCGCCTCTTTTTTGGAAAACTTTCCAATATCAGAGGCAAAGCATCATCTAAACGTTTTATTATAAAAGCTGCCTGAATCTGTTTTGTCTTTATTAAAAACTCTCTCAATTCCTTTAGCCGCCTGTCTCCCATGGACGCCATGAAATCTGCCCGTGTTTTCCAAGGGCAAGCAGGTAAAGGCGTTTTATCCAGCCACTCCGGCAACTGTTCCCCTGAATCTTTCGCGTATTTAAGAAACTTGATGAAGCTTTCCTCAAAGGTGTCTATTGCACCGGCGGGATGCCAAATGAAATGTCCAATACCCAAGGACATAAAATCCTCGCCTTCATTCCATGCGATCAACTCTTCTTCTTTTGACGCGCATTCATTCTTAAAGACGGATTCGCCAATTGCCTGAATTTCATTTTGGGATAAACCTTTAAAAAAGGATTCCCCTGCGTAACTTATCGGCATGCTCAAAATTAAAACAACCGTTAATGCTCGAAAGCATAACCGAATATTTTTATCCTTACTCTTTATTTTTGGTAGTCTTGTCACTATTTTCGTTTTTGTCTTTCTTTTCAGGCATATTGCTTTTTATAATCACATACGCAAAAAAATACAACATACCTCCCAGCATAATAAATACCGGCCAATCCTTAGCCAAATTAACCGCCATGCCCTACCTCCTATTTTCGATGCACACCCGCATCTTTATTTTCCTGTTCTTTTTTACTCTTTCGTTCCTCAATTCTGCTTTGTACTGCGACATAAACAACGAAAGAAACAAAACCAACGACTATGATAAAAACAACGATGTTGGCGGGATCTATTTTTGCCATATCATCCCCTTTCTTACTCGATTGTTAATCCAACTTTTTCTTCTGAAAAATCTTCCTGAAACAAAAAACCGCAAGACTTAAAATACAAGTCCACGAAATTATCATAAAAATCCAGCCGCTCAGCCTCATGCATCCCCCATGATAAATCTATCTCTTAGCTATTGATAAGAAGACCGCGCACTATCATGCCATTGATAATCTGTTTCCAGCAAAAATGCTGTCTGGATAAGAGCTAAATGCGAGTACCCTTGAGGGAAATTCCCGGTTAAAGCTCCTGTTTTTGGTTCAATGCCTTCTGATAAAAGTCCGAACGAATTGACATGCTTGATGACTCCATCAAACATTTCCCCGGCTTCTTTTTGTCGGCCGATCAGATACAGCGCGTTAATAAGCCAAAAAGTGCAAATAATAAAAGCATTCTGTGGAAGACCAAACTCATCTTCGGCGGCATAGCGCATCACAAATCCATTGCGCAAAAGATGCTTTACGGCCGCCTCCACAGTACCAATCATACGCGGATCAGAAGCCTCCAGAAACCCATAATGAAACATGAGAAGGTTCGACGCATCAAGTTCTTTTGAGCCATAGTGCATCACGAAACTATTCAGATCCTTATCCCATCCCTTTTCTAAAATATCTTCCTTTATTTTCTGGGCTTCAAGTAAATATCGAGGGACGTGCTTTTCTCTCCCCACAAACTTTGCGATTTTTGCCGCCCTATCCAGAGCAACCCAGCACATCATTTTTGAATGAACGAAATGCTGAACCGGGCCACGCCGCTCCCAAATCCCGCAATCTGGTTCTTTCCAAATCTCGATAACCCGGTTTGCGAGAGAGCGCACAACCGTCCACAGCTCCTCATTAAAATTCTTTTGATTGGACGCATTAACAATAAAATAGGAATAAATCGCTTCTATTAATTCCCCATAAACATCATTCTGTCTCTGTTTATATGCGGCATTGCCGATACGAACGGGATGAGAATCGTGATACCCCGCTAAATGGTCTAAAACTCGCTCGTCAATGTTGGTTTCCCCGTTAATGCCATACATTACGGAGATGTTCTCCTTCTTCAAAAGCATTCTTCCGAGAATGAATTTAATAAAATTCTCCGATGCGATCGTATGCCCAATACGCGCAAAGAGATCGATGATCATGCTGGCATCGCGAACCCAGCAATAACGATAATCCCAATTTCTGTCCTTACCTGCGATCTCCGGCAATGATGTTGTTAAGGCGGCGACAAACGCCCCTGTGCGCTGGAACATTAATAATTTCAAAGTAAGGATTGAGCGGATTACAATTTCCCGATATTTCTCCGGCGCATTCGTGCGATAAGCCCAATCCATCCAATAGCTCTTAGTTCTCTCGTATTCCAAATAAACCCTGTCTTGGGTCACAGGAGTTAATTTCTCATGATAGGAAAGCACAAAATACGTCGATGCCTTCAACTCGATGGGTGCGCCTTTTATGACGCTACCAAAATCTAAATCAGAATAAAGGTAAAAACTGTTATATTCACCTTTCGTGGAATTAATCTTTATATAATCCGCAGAAACATCAAAGCCTCCAGCCGCTAATCCATAGTTAGGACACGGTTTAAAATCAACCACCAGCTTTGGATTTCCCTCAATTAGGTAGATATTCCGATGAAGTTCTGGCGGGCAAATGACTTCTCCATCATGGGCTAAAAAACGCGGCATGTAGTCCATCACTTCAAAAACGCCGTCTTTTGTTGTAAACCTTGTTTTGAGAATAGGGGTCTGCGCTACATAATGCTGTTTGATATGAACAATATCGTTCGCCCAGATACGAAAGCGCCCTCCTTTCTGTTCGTCCAAAATACGGCCAAAAATCGACGGTGAATCAAAAAATGGAAGACATAACCAATCGACGGAGCACTCTTTGTCGATCAGCGCACCGCTTGTGCAATTTCCAACGATAGCGTAATTCATAGATTCGCTTCCTTCCGATTTAAAAATCACTTCTTGAGTTCTGCGATTCGGCTCAAAAAATCGTGCACCTGCTTAACGTCTTTCAAATAATACTGAGCCGCCGAAGCTCTGGACTTTCCAACCCGAATAGTCACAGCTTGATCGCGAAGCGCTTTAAATGCATCTTCATCTGTTTTATCGTCTCCAATATAAATAGGTAAAATATTCCCGCCCTTAAACGTAAAAAGCTTTTTTGCTAAAAGCCACATAACAATACTTCCCTTATCCCACTCCTCCGGCGGCCGCACTTCGAGAACCATTTTGCCTTCTCTAATTTCGATTCTGTGGTTCGTCAGATGCAAAATGACAGCTTTTTGAAAAATCGTTTTTAATTCAGCTATCTTTTTTTTATCAACCAGTCGATAATGCAGACCTAAAATAACCCCCTTATCCTCAACAAATGCCCCTTGAATATGAGCAATTTTCTTTTCCAAATCACCCTTGATCCTGTCAACAACCATCCGATACCCGGAGGAGATCAACGGCTCGAATTTAATCTTAGGCCCTTCCAGCTGAAATCCGTGGTTTCCTGAATAAACAGCCTTTTTGATTTTTATCTTGCTCTTTATATCCTCGATCTGCCTGCCGCTTACAAACGCCAGCTTGATATCAGGATTTTCCGACATTTTAGTCAGCAGTTTCTTAGCCGCTTCCGGCAAAACAGCCTTCTTGGGTGTCGAGACGATAGGCGTCAGCGTCCCATCGAAGTCTAAAAAAATAACCAAGTTGTTTTTGTCTATCTTCCTCGAGACGCCGTTCCAATCATTGAATAAATATTCCATTTCCCCTCAGCTCTTTTTCAACGCCGTTAATTCAGTCATGATATTTCCCGCCCAGCGGTAGATATTGTTCTCCGTGATGATTTTCCTCATATTCCCCATACGTTTCTTCTTCTCATCTACCGGCATCTCAATAGCGGTTTTTATAGCCTCGGCAAACTCTTCAATCGCATAGGGATTAAATTGAACAGCATCAGTTAATTCTCGCGAAGCGCCTGTAAACTGGCTTAAAATAAGCACACCGGATAGATCTTTCTTTGCCGCCACGTACTCCTTGGCGACAAGATTCATGCCGTCATGCAGAGAACTAACCAAACAAAAATCAGCCATTTTGTAGTAAGGAACAATCTCATCCGCTGAAAAATGTTTCTTAAGATAAAGGATCGGTTTCCAGCTTCCGTCCATATGCTTCCAATTTCTTTTTTCAACAAGCTCATCAATTTCTGCCATGAGATCATGGTAACGTTTGATATGGGTACGGCTAGGGGCCGCCATCTGAATAAAAGTTACTTTTTTCTTATAGTGAGGATATTTCTCAAAGAATCTGTCAATAGCAAGCACCCGCTCGACGATACCTTTTGTATAATCGATCCTATCCACCCCGACGCCGATGATCTTATCTTCTAAATCAAATTCTTTTTTGATTCTTGAAACCTCTTTGTCTAAACTCGGCGCGTCAGCGTCTTTATTCGTGTACCCATTAACACTAATAGGGAATGCTCTGATAAAAGTCTCTTTATTCAGCCGCGAAACGCTGAATTTTTCCGTGTCCACCCGTGATTCAAGGAGCCGGTTTGCCGTATCCAGAAAATTGTTGCAGTGGCTCTGCACATGAAATCCTATCAAGTCGCACCCCAGCATCCCGTCTAAAATCTCTTTCTGGTAAGGGCATATCGAGAACGATTCCGGCGTAGGCCACGGAATATGCCAGAATAAAGCAATTGTTACGTCCGGGCGCTTCTCCTTAATCATCCTGCCCAGAAGCGTGAAATGGTAATCCTGAATAAATAAAAATGGATTTTTTGCGGGCAACTCTTCCAATATACTGTCCGCGAATTTCTGATTTACTTTTTTATAGGTATTCCAATCGCTTTCCCTAAAAAGCGGCCGGGTATGCGTGTTATGGCAAAGCGGCCACAGGCCTTCATTTGAAAAACCATAATAATAGCCGTCTTCCTCTTCCTTATTAAGCCATATGCGTTTTAGGATATACCGGTCATCTCCCGGCGGAACTCCAAGTTTATCCTTTGAATTTACAAATTTTCTATCAGCATTGCCTGCGCCATGAGCAATCCACATACCACCGCAAGCGCACAATATCGGATGAATGGCTGTAACAACACCGCTGGCCGGTCTTATACATTTAACAGCTCCTGTTGACTCATCCGTAACATGCATGTATGGCTCCCTGTTTGAAACCACAAATAGGGCATTCTCTCCCAACTTGGCACGAACAAGATCTCGTAGTTTAGCGTCTGTCCACGATTCTTCTTTATGCAACCGTTCTGACGCCTCTTCAGAAACTGAACGACGAGCGATGCGTAGACTTAACGCTACCTGCTCAACCTCACTGGCAAGCTTGCCGAGATCGCCGTGTTCTTTTATAGGATGGGTTTCGTCTATTTCTCCTTTCTGAAAACCTTTAAACCACGCTGTAAGCCGTTGTATCGGAAGTCCAAAAATTTGCTGATGGAGAAAAATGGCGATTATAAATATTATCACTACCAAAATCACAAGAGTCGCGCTGATCCTTTTCCATATCTCTGTCAACCGTGTCAACACATAAGAGGTATCATATATAACCTCGATCAACCCAAGAACCTGCCCCTCATCGTCTGTTACTGGAAGAGCATAACTATAAACGGTGTATCCCTTAAATTTCTCCAGCTCGCCCCTATCGGCTTTATTTGACAATAAATCTTTCACATAGGGCTTATCTTTTTCTTTCCAATCATTGAAGCGCTTAGTAATGGCAATAATGTTGCCGTCTTTGTCGTATAAAACACATCCCTGAAGTCTTTCTCGTGTTTCGAACTTCTCAACAAGGTAGTTGGCATTGCGCATGTCTTTTGCTACGAAGACGCCTCTCGCCGATAACTCCATGCTTTCTGCAATATGCTTGGATTTACGTTTCATATCATCAAAAAGCTTGTCTTCTTCAAAGCGGACTTGAAAGTAACCAAAGAGAGTAAAGGCCGCCGCTACAACAATTAAGATCGGTAAAATAAACAGAAATATTCTTCTCATTTTTCACCTCATAAAATAAAAACCGCCGTCCTGCATTTACATGCAAGATGGCGGCCCGACCATCTAATATCCTCTGGAAAAGTATTCCAGACCCTTTTAGATATTCCTAATTGTCACACAATTCGAAGGTTTGCCTCCCCAAAAATTTCATCCTGCGTCGGTTCACGGCCGAGAACGCCTTTCAAGACCTCGGCATATGCCTTCGATATTTGCGCACTCCGGTACGCATCCTCGGAAGGCGGCGTCTTGGCCTTGGCATATCGAAGCTCGATCTTAGCCGGTTCCCCGAATCGTTTCTTAAAATTATCTAATACACTTCTTCCCATAAATTTTCTGACATGCAATATCGCTAAAAACCGTATTTCTCTTTTCTTAGTTTAAACGCCTCTTCTCCGCCTTCCATGACAGCGGTTATTTCATTACGAATATCGCCAATATCAATTGCGCCTAATTTCTTAATTTCACCTTTTGACTGATCACCGGTAAGTTTGTACCCACAACAAATCACTAACTCGGCATCACCATTAACCACAATATTGGCGTTATGACTTGTGAATAATAATTGCCTTTTCTTTTTTGACTGCCAAATCAAAGTTGCGATGTCCGAAACCATTTGGTTATCTAAGTCATCTTCTGGCTGATCAATTATTAATGGCGGGCCCTCTTGATTTAACAATACGTGCATTAGTGCTGTAGCTTGCTGACCAGCAGATGCATCAGAAAAATCAATATATTCACCCTCCCTAGTTCTATATTCGAACAAAGGCAAATCGTCAAGCTGAACAAGAAAAAGATCTATCCAGTTCTCGCCGTTAATTTTCTCCGCAATTTTTCGCAAATCATTAACACTAAGACCAACCGAACTCAATATTAGCGTCGAAGGCAATATCGCGCTCGGATTCTTATTCAAATCAAAGTTAGCCAGCAGTTCAAATTCCAATAAAATCCTATGCCATTCTTGAACTGGATCTTGAGACTCGGCGATCCTCTTCGCAATGTCTTCAATCTTTTCCTTCCGAACATTGGAACCAGAAAGCAACTTTCTCAATACCTCTTCTAATTCTTTTGTCCCCTTGCCACGCTGAAGCGTTGCTTTTAAATTACCATCTGACAGAGCACCAAGATTAGAGCATTGCACATGCCATAAATCAGCTTTGTCTTTATGCGTTTTGATCCATTCCTCTTTAAGCTCATTAAACTTTGACTCCGGATCCCCTGCCTTGTAGACATTCTGCTTTCTTTCAGTTAAGAACTTTCTGATTTCCTTAATCCTGTCTTCTATCTTTTGAATTTGAGCAAGGGCGGCTTCTTGCGACTTAGCTTTTAGTTTTGCGGCATCATATTTTTGTTTATGCTGAGCTAAGATTCCTTTCCAACGCTCGATCAACCCGTTTAATTTCGAAAGATTAGCGCTTTTGACATCTAACGTGCCATTCAATAACTTAACCTGCTTATTTAGAGCATCAAAAACACTCTTAATCTCTTTTTCAATATCAACTAGCACCGGCTGTTCCGATTCGGGCAATTTGGTATCATCCAACAGCGGTGTCGGATATCCAGAAAGCTCCTTAGCAATATTTTCCATTGCCTCTCTTGCCGCTATTAGTTCTCCCTGCCAACCATCTACTACTTGCTCAACGACTTCGTATTGTTTATGAACAGAAATCGTAGCTTTATCATCATCCGAAATGCCCTTTAAGTTTTTCCGAAGAACATCGACCTGCTCGGTCAATGATTTAAGTTCAAGTTCATGCTTTTCTATCTCCTCCGCCATTAATTTCTTTCGCAAGCGCAATTCGTAAACGCTTTTTATATCGGCACGCAATTTCTCATATTTAGAATCAAACTCACTAAGCTCTTGGCGTATTGGGCTATAAATTAATCGTTTTAACTCATCAATACTGACCCCGACGCTACTCAATTGTTTTTGACTATAAGCCTGAATTGGCAATAGATTGCGGACATTTTCATCAGCACAAGGTTCAAATTCACCAGAACCTATTTTCAGCAATAATTCATTAGTGGCCGATTTTCTTCGTATAACGTGCGGAATATTGTTTTTAATAAAAGAAACTTGAACTGTGGAGTCGAAAGGAAGCAATGTTTTCTCTATTAGCTTCTTCCTCTTCTCTTGATACCCCGGCATGTCATCATCATCTTTAGAAAATCCCGGAATCTGATCACAAAGGCCCCACCGTAAATATTCAAGCACAGTTGACTTGCCAGTGCCTCTCCCACCAATAAGCGCGTTATATTGCTGATTGAAATCTAAATATACCGGCCCCATGAACTTGCTATTCGTTACATCAATGGAAGTTATAAAAATAGAAGGAAGCAACGGGGCTTCTTGAGAAATTCTTGATTCTTTTGCCAAACATGCCTGCCTCAAAGCCTCAGCGGTTGGAACAGCCCATTTCACCCACGTTGTGTGCTGACCTAAAAAACTAAAGTCTCTTCTTCGATTATCTGACGTCTGAAAAATGGCCAGCTTCTTAGGCCCATAGTTTGCGTCTTTGCCATTAAGAATTCGAGTATTGCCATCTCCTAATTGAGAAACGGCCCCGTCTAAGTAGCCGCCAACACATGGCATATCCTTATATGCAGGATGAAAACCCGACCGTAAAATAGTGTCACTGCCGCCTTCGTTAACATTTGGTAAAACTATAAATCTATTTTTGATATAATCTCTACCATTCAACTCATCGTATAGTTCAGAAATCTTTTTTATTCGCTCTAATCTCACGATTTGGGCGTGCTTGCTTTGTACAACGTCAGCTTGTGTTATTGATAAAATCGGATAAATTGATGCCAGCAAATCCACGGGAAAATCTACGTCAAAAATTATAATAGCTTGACAGGGTACTCCTAAAGTCAATTCCATGCCCGGGAAAACGGCAATCTTCTTTTCATTGGGAACAGGATTATTGCTCGCATCCAACTCATTATTCGCCGCATCCTTGATATATTTAAAGAAAGCTAAATCATGATGATCAGTAATCGCCACAGCATCCAACAATTTGGCGCGACATCCCCTAATGAATTCCTTTGCATATTCTTGTCGTTCAGTTTCTGAAACAGCATCTCCGCCAATCCACCTAATGTCTCTAGGTGTATGCACCTGAAAATCACATTTGTAGAAATGTGCGCCCTTATCCATAATATCTCCCGCAATAAAACTAATTAATACGCCGAAAAAAACTTCGGCCCATTAAAATGAATCATATGATCCGGATTGCTGGCCAGCCAAACCTCAGTCTCCCAAGCGACATTATCAATATGCCTCTTGAATTCATGGAAGTCTGGGAAAGCACTGACATAAACCTTTGTTAGCTTGCATTTACACAACGTTTTCTCAAGCTCAACATACCGCTTCGGTGAAATAGGCCCATGCGAAGTGACCGCCTCAATCAAAAGAATCCGGTTATTGCCCTTCTCAAAAAGAACAACGTCCGGCAATTTGTCATGCTCAGTCATTGGGATATTGAGCTTCTCAAGCAATTTTTCATTCACATGCAAAAATTTCTGCGCGGTATCCCCTACGTAAACGACCTCTGCTGAAGGGCAAAAGCGCGGTCGCCATTCGCTAATGATCTTGATCTGTAATTCATTATGCTTCCCCGGAGAGAAGACTATATCCACCGCCTTGGCTACTTCTACCGTCAAAGATAAGGCCGTCTTTCGTTTCTGATACTGCTCTGCCAATTTGCCCTTGGCACCAATAAAACCCTGCAACGCCTTTCCCCAGCTGGCCGTACCGTACTGACGAATCACCGCTACAGCCTCATCAGAAATCGAATAAACCGTGTTCGGGCTATTAGTTGGACGCGAAGGATCATCCGGATTCCGAACAACCAGCCCCGCCTGTTCAAACTGATGGAGCGTTTGTCTCCGAATTGTTTCACGCGTATTTTCAGCGTATTTCTTTTTGTATGCCTTCTCAACAAAAGTTAAAATATCATGGATCCTAATGATCCGCTTTTTCGCCAAAGACCAGTCCGCGCTGGGTGGCAAATCCACAACTGCCAACAATGTCATCGCCGAGCGTTCGTTCTGTTGCGCCTTCGGTAGCCCCATACTCTTAAGAATCTCCAAGCCTTCTTCAATCTTCCCCATCACTACCCCCATATAAAGTGTTAAAGATATCCTGAGTTCCTAAAATATCCGAAACCGCCTTGTCAAGCTCACGACCAATGGACGGCTTATTTCGCAAAATGAACATTCCTATTTCTTTGATCAACGCAAAAGATGGCAAGGGCAGATTCACAATATCAGTAACGTTTACCTGTGTATTTCCGTTCATCATACGAAAGAACTTATCAACAATCGAAGAATTGAGGATACCGGCGATACCATATGCTTCCTCGACAGATAAAGCACTTTTAACTTTATAAATATAATTAAGGTGATTCTCAATTCCCAAACGGTCAAAAGCAAACTCCGACTTTAACAAAACTCCAGCGTAAAGCCTTCTGTTCTGTTCCTTAGAACTAAATCTCTTCACTAAAACATAATTGCTGACAGGGATCAAACAAGGATCAATGCCCTCCCCGCGGCGAATTGCACACTCCTTATTCTTCCTCCCCAACGGCCAAACCGCTTTCATACCTTGAATATTATGCATCCACAAAAGAGGCACGGTTTTCCCTGTCTTATATTCGGAAGCGAGAAATTTTTTTGCCCTAAAAGAAACAACCGGCCCCGTAGACGCATTGACACCAAACTCCCTCAAAGTATGTCCCCATGAATTGATGACATGCTGGACTTTCACATCAACGTCTGCGACTGGAATCTTAATAAAAATATCGCCGTTCATCCGATGCAACATATCTTCATAGTTAACGGTCAACTCTTGAAAATCGCTAAAGGATGCATCCTTGCTTGCTGTCATCAAAACCTTTGCATTTTGAGATCCGTCAATGCGCGGGCTCACATTAACAATCACATTCTCTTGCAAAACCTCGGCTTTGCTAAAAACATCTTTCCTCGACTCAAAAAGATGAATGCTGTTTATACTCCCGCGATCCAATAGCCACTTCCTGAATTTCTTAAAATACAACCCGGAACAAAAGCTTCTAGGCGTAATAAAAACCATTTCTCCATCAGCTTTTAACAACTCCAAAGACAATGCCATAAAAAAGGTGTAAATATTTGGCTGACCTGATACGAATTCACTCATGGATCCCGCTTCAGCAGAATTACCACCCACCTTGTAATACGGTGGATTTGAGATAATACAATCATAACGGGCGGCAGTTTTCTTCTCCGAAAACAACGACCTGTCAACGAGGGCTGGCCCATCAACAACAAAATCCTTTTGAATTATTTTATAGGATACGTTATGCCCTTTGGCTTCTAGTGCGGACTGACAGTGATTAAGTGTTTTTTTTAAATACGGAATCAAATCCGGATCATTCTCGTAGACATCGATTGCGATCGTTCGGAGTCCTTTACATGCCAATACACAGGCACAAAAAGCCGCTGTCAGCATGCCAACACCAGCGCCGGGATCCAAAAACCTTATTTCCTTCTTATTGCTCAAATCAAATCTATGCGCCATAAAAAGAGCAACTTCTTGGGGCGTAAAAAACTGACCTTTTGATTTTCTTTTGCTCAATTCGCTATTCCCAACATATTCATCAGATAATCGTTCAGCAAAGTCAACAAGGCCGACAAAAGGCGTTGTAGCGAACATTTGTGGTGACGGCTTACAACCGCCACGCTCATCGTAATCTTTTTGTAACAAAATACTCGTGCGCATAATTCTAAAAACTACCTTTCATCGTTCTTATTCGTTCGAAGACGAATAAAATCTGTCAAATCTTTTGGGTTTATTCGCCATTGAGCTATCTTTGTTGCGCGGATTTGTTTCTCGCGAATCAATTGCCTGATTCTATATTCAGTCAATCCCAATTCTTTGGCGACTTGACGTACTGTTAAATATCCTTTGAGAAGCATAAAATTCCCTCCGAATCTTGATGTAACATTGTTTCACATTGTATCACACAAATGCTGTAAGGGAAACGATTTTTATTCCAAAAAAAGCCAAACAAAAAACCTCCGCCAGCCATGATGACCAGCGAAGGTTTCTTGAACAATATTTATATTATCAGCGAGCCTTAAAGTAGATATTCACCAGCTCCGCGACGAACTTCTGCTTGCCGCCGATGTGCCAGTCGGTGTTACGCTCCGGATCCAGCTTCGATTTGTAGTCGTAGATCGTAAATACAAGCCCGTTGATCCTGCCTATCCACTCTGCCTTGATCTTACTGTCCGGTGACACGCCAAGCTGGGGCCCGCCGAACACTCGGACGATGTCCTCATACCGCGTGCCTTCCGGTAAATAACCCTGACAGCCGGTACCGTCATGTGACACCCCGCCCATCTCTACCTTCAATTCGATTTCAGCTTTGACTTTCATTCTTTACCTTCTCCTTTCCCCACCCGGACTTCCATCTGGCCACCGCACCGGCCACGATCGCATCAACGGCTTTCTTATCACCGATATTCTTCAATACGTCTGCCAGTTCCTGCTTGTTTAAAACGCGAAAGTTTTTAACCCCGCGCTCCTTGGCCGCAATCATAAGCTCATTGCGCGAAGCACCGGCATGCATAACAATCCCCTCTTTAGGCGATGCCGGAGTTTCGACTGAAACCTTTTTCGCATCTACCGTTTTCCGTTTCTTAACATTCTTCCCCATGGCAAATTCCTCCTTGTTTTTATAACACCGACTCCCCTAATTTACCGGTCACGACATCGATCCACTGATAATGCCGGGCGTCTTTTTTCGCCCACACCTGTTCAATCCGAATTGACCATTTGCCTAGCGGCATCACCCGCTGGATCTCCCGTAAACGCAACTTGGCGGCCGGAAGATGATCACACATCCGACCCGACACCGGAATGTTTTCGACGTACGTTTCCTCGCCGTCATTTCTGACGCTGATATACCGCGCCTTTTTTGCTGTCATATTTTCTTTAATCATTTTGCCCCTCCTTTCGGAGTGTATAGGGCCATACGGTTCAATAGTTGGCAAGGCATTATTGTCTTACTTGAAGATTAGGAAGGCCGCCTGAGCGATTATTAAAATTGAACCACGGCCGCATTCTTCCCAAACGACGTCGCTCGCCATTTCTGACCAGATCATCGTCGCAATTGAAAGAAACGCCGCGAAATAAACAAAGGCCTCAAAGCGGGAAAGAAACCATACCGTAGGAATAAACGCCATCGCGTACATGAAGCCCGTCATCAGCCAGTTGTACCACCGGGCATCCTCGCCTTTGCGTTTCCAATAAGTTGTCATCGCGCCAAATAATAACCCAAAGGAAATCACAAGCGACCAATGTTGAAGGCCGATGAGCCAAGCCGATGCTACGGCCGACAAAGGACATCCAAAATCACGAAATTTTGTGTTATATCCGTCAGCTCCACCCATGCGATAAAGCACAGCGGATGCAACTACCAGTAACAATTCAGGAATTATTATGACCGCGCTCATAACTCAGAACTCCACCCTTACGCCGCCCTTGGCGCCGACACCCTTGCGATCGTCGGATTCCGCAAAGCCGTATCCCTCAACAAACGGATGCACCTCGATCCCGAGCTTCTTTTCTTCGCGCTTCTGGTCAATCGTTACTTGCGATCCGGGTTGCGCAATAATATGCGTTTCCTGCTTCGTGGTCTGTGTCGGCATAAAAAACGCCTTGTAAATCGTTAACCCAATGAGTCCGATCGCCGCAATGCCGATGGCATAGCGCGCGGTCTTCACCCACGGCAACCACTGAACGAAACTGCCTAAAAATTTAAGAAGATTAAACTTTTCCTGATCCGCCATTTTTCACCATCCCTTTAAGTGAGAGATAAAAGAACATTCCTAGCCCGCCAACTGCCAAACCCAACACAAAAGCAATCAACAATTTAATCGTGATCATTTCAACACCTCCTGTTTTACTTCCCCGTTTTCGAGAATGCCTCGAATGACATCCATGTCCCCAATCAAATCACGTCTGATCAACTCATGCATGCTGAGCTTATACAGCATGCTTTTATGATCCCGGATCACCAAGGCAAGCCGTTTATACTCGTGCAGGTCAATTTCGAGTTTTACCTTTTCCATATTCCACCTTTAAATCATTTCTCAGCTCATCGATGGCCTTGAGGATTCGCTCGGTCTCCTTATCGGAAAACTTGCTATGCAGGTCAAACTCCGCCTTCGATACAAACAAGCTCCGTGGCATGTGGATTTCGTCGTTCGCCAAATGATGAAACAACTTCTCCTCCACGCGCCCCGTTTGAGCTGTGAGATTGCCGAGCATGAATATCGCGATGGTCACCAAGACCGGCGTTATGTACTTAGTCCAACTTTCTTTCATCCAACGGTTTCCTCTCCTGCTGGCTTAATCTTGGCCGCCTCAATATCGCTCAAGTCCTTGTCGAGATCGGCAATCTGCCTCTCGATCAATTGCTTGCGCTTAATCAACTCTTGCTTGTGACCTTCGATCTTTGCCTTTGGATACTCCGCGACTGATCCATCGGGAAATCGAACAATCTTCTTTTCTTCATTAAATTCCACTGTAATGTTTGGCATTTAATCCTCCTTTACACGCCGCCGCGAACAGGGCGAACGTATTCATAGTAGTTACGATCA
>Ga0265297_10002494_pt1 | contig 37224 bp, 53 predicted proteins | sample Munlanlwell13791_FD_192502 | JGI IMG/M metagenome (GOLD analysis project Ga0265297, IMG submission 192502) | Leachate microbial communities from a municipal landfill in Southern Ontario, Canada - Leachate well 137-91 | ecosystem: Engineered > Solid waste > Landfill > Unclassified | place... | reverse complement strand
CCAGTTAAACAGAATATGATTACAAAAATTAAACGTCTTTTTGAAATTGAAAACGAAGAAAGATCAAAAAAGGCATTGGCTGACCAAATGAAATTAATAAACAGTGCTTATGTGCAAGCTACTCAATATGAGAGAGCACAAATAATAAAATTAATTAACAAATTAATAGAAAAAAATGATAATATACAAATGTACAATTACACGGCAAAAGAAGTGTTAAACGAATTAAATAAAAGAGGCTAGCCAGCAGGTATCTCAGATACTACCTCCGGCGTGAGTTTACAGTGCGCTATACATGATTAATGTTTAATCTACGTTGCCTCAAGGTTTCAGGCGTAGACAAATCAACCGGCTGGCATATGAAACCGGAAATTAATCAAAGCTAAAATAATACTACGAAGTAGCGTAATAGTCATTCCCGCTCAGGGCCAGACTTAGGATGCTACGCGGTGACTGGGGAGAGAAGCAGCCCTAGACCAGTCGTTGAGTGGCTATTGCGGTATTAGTAGATTTATTGTGCAAATTGGAATTAATAGGTAGATAATGAAACAATTACTAGAAAAAAAGTGGTATGTTGTTTGTCACCCATGGGGTGATGGGACGTGGTTAAGAGCAGGAGCACCTGACGCATAATGATGAGGTAAAAAAAATGAATGAAAATAAATTTAAAGGTGAGCCAGATTTAATGGATTGGTTTATTGAAAAAGGCTTTAAAATCGCTATCAATAATATAAATATTGATGGCAATACCTGTAATTGGTATGCCTACAAAAAAAGTGACATTACAGCTAGAAAATGCGAGTGCAATGGAGAAGATTTAACAGTTGTTGCAACACCCTACTCAAGGCTTATTGGCTATAGAAAATATCTAACTGTAGATGTTGAAGTGCATGGTGAAGTTGATGGGATATGGTTTAAATTATCGGCATATAGCATGACCATACAAGATCTAAAAGAAAAGATTGATAGCGTTGAAGTGTCGTTAATTAAGGCGTGGAATGCGCTTTCCATCACGTCGGGATTGCTCCATGCAATCCAGCCGTGATTTCTATTGTTGTGTTTTAGGGGATATTTATGAATGACGTACCGGATTGGATGATTGATGGCTCAAATGAAATTCCAGAGTGCCAAAGCTGCGCGGAGGCCGCTAAAGACTATGATGAATTAAAAAAAGTAGTGGACGACTTAGTATATTTTATAAATCGACTCGTCAAAAAGCTGAGAATTGATAACCCAGACAGTCAGTTACCAGAAAACGCGCTGGACTATTTAAAAAGGCACGGTCTTAATGCAATTAATTTAAGTAGGAAAGCGGATGCTGATTAAATCGGCCATCGCGCTCAGTGCTAAGAAAAGCGTACGCACTTCACTGGGGGGTCGCATTCATCCCTGAATGCTTCATGGAACGCGCTATTATAAGCTACCACCATTTTGAAAATGTTTTAGAGTATGCCCATTGGTAAATTGTATATGAGCATACTCACGCATTTTACGCCATCTCCCTGCCCACTCAAACCCACACGATTCTGCTATTTCACCGCATTTTGTAAATAGCGACAGGTCATTCCAATTCGGTTTACCGTTAACAATTGGCACAAAATCAAGCGCTATTTTGTAGTTATGATACGATTGTCCAGCTCTTGCATTAGTGACTTTTCGGCCTGGAGTAGTACGGCCTTGAGCATAAAGTGCATCTTGTGACTCTGCATCTCTATAAGTACTGGTCACTAATACGTCGATGCCAGCATGACCACAATCAATAATAAATTGACGTGCCATTTTTTGCACAGTGGGATGTAAGCTTGCCAAGTCTCTGCTGTTAATCATAATTTACTTTTACCTGTTAAACTAAAATAAAAAAACAATAAGTTTACTTACATAAAAAAGGCGACCTAAGCCGCCTTAATTTAACAATCCTATTTATTAAATAACAGCAGGATCGCCATTTACCGCATCAACTTCAGACGCTAATGCTGTGTTTGCTGCTACCGCATTCAAAATAGCAGCTTTGTCAGATTGAATTTGTACAAGCAATTCATCTGCTCCGGCCAAATTACCTTGAGCAATCAGTTGGCGCACTTCTGCCACAAGCAAATCAAAGCTAGCGTTTGATGCTGTAACTGCATCAGTAATTCCAGTTAATTCATTTTTAATGTCTTGTAATGTTGCCATTTTGTTTCCTATATTTGTTAGTTGATTGATTATTTCTTCTGTTCTATCGCTGAAGAAGCGAAAATTAATATTAATATCCATTTTTTTATTATACTCCTAAAATTTTATAAGTAATACTTAAAAAAGAGACTATCCATACTGATATTAAAAGATAAAACACCGTATCTATTATTTTATCAATCATGATAGTTACCATTGCAATAGTCAATAAATCTAACCCACCACTCACGCTGTGCGTAAAATTCATCTAAACAGCGCTTGTTAAATTCAATGTAATTTTCAAGCCAAGCTATTTCATTTTCAATTGTCCAGCCTTCTTTTGTATCTACTTTGTTTTTAATCCCAGGCTTCATCATTTTATCACCGACAATATTTCTTTACCTGCTGCCATCACGCAAACAGCGACGATAGCAATCCGGTTATTTATACGCGCTTCGCTAATTAAATGCGCAACCAGGTTTTCTAGTTGCGCTACTCGTGCAACTAGATTGTCCATATTAGCCCTTCTTTCGTACTCTTCACTAATCATTTACCTGCTCACTCGTAAAAACCCCGGCAAAACCAAACAGTATTGCCGATAAGTTGATGATATTAGCCAGCACGTCAACTTGGATATTAGCTCCAGCCATTGCCAGCATTGCAGCAAACGCCGCTTTGCTGGATGGCTCTCTTAGGCGTGCTGATAAAAATATTAGTGATTTGTCTAGTGTTTTTAGTTTATTCATAGTTTTTTATTTTTTTCAAGATATATATTCATAATAATTCTTTTATCTCAAATGTTGAGCCAAATAGCCCATAATTTATATTTTCTATTGCTGATAATTCTTTCATGCGACCTATAAATGACCGCCTTAATTTATGCGTTGTATCGGCGCTGTCATAAATAAATAACACTTCACCACTATTTCCTGATTTACGTAAAATTTCATAAGCGGATTGATATGCTTCTTCCTCATTTAAATGATTCAAACCAAACCTTGCAACGCGAGTAGGATATTTGCGATAAAAATACTCTGTGCCATCAATGGCTTCTTGAATAATTGACGTATCTTCATGTTTTATAGACACCCCAAAATCAAAGTTATGAGTTGGCTGCCAAGCTTGCCCGATAAATACGCGCCCTATCTGTACATAACCATCGGCATTGCCAGTGTCGTTTATTTCAACCTGAAAATATTGTTGCTCCTGTGCGGGACTAAGAATCTGAATATGCGTCCAATTCATATACTCTTTTTCCAGGGTCGTATAAGCTCTATCTGATGGGCTAGGGTCGTCCCAACCAGTTTTTCCCGCTGCTGTGTATGATGTAGGCCATGCAGAAACAGCCCCCGATGTGTAAACCTGTGTAGTATATCCTGAATCAGAATAAGCTTTTATAGTGACTGTTGCAGCAGAACTTAAATTATGATTGCACAATGCGATAATACGAACAACGCGAGCCGCTGAAAATGTCATGCGAAATTTTGTGCTGGCTGTTGTTGCTGCTGTTGAGCGCGCAACAATTCCTTGAGTGCGGTTTTGTAAATTAGCAAGCGGAAGCGTGGTTGACCATGTACCAAAAGCCGGGAAAGTAGCTAATTCAATAACATTAAATGCGCCTATCATTACATTAGCCATATCAACCCCAAAGCGTTAAAACTACGTTATTTTGTGCGGTGTTGATTGTATAGCCGGTAAGTAATAAATTTTTACCACCAGCAAGTTCATAACGCGGAATGTTTACAGCGATACAATCCATCAATTCAAAATCAAACAAATCAATATTTATAGTAACATTATACATTCTTTGCATTAATTCGTATATTGCCACTAATCTTAAGGCTTCATTGTCTGCGTCTGTTGCAGTTGTCAGTCTAGTTTTTCTTGCATACTCAGTTGCTAACAAATATTTTGTTGATGATGCCCACGTTGTATTCTCAACAACTCTCCTTGATTCTTTTGCTAACCACGCCCTTCTTGCGCCTGTTACTGCTGCGGCTAAATCAGTTGTTTGCACAGTTTCATTGTTAAGGTAATCAATTTTTATATTTTTGTTTGGGATATTTATATCTTTGCTCGGCACAGACTCAATATCTATTATCTCATAGTCATAAAATGTATAAACTGGAGTCATGCCAGTAGGGTCATCTAACTGACCCATCCTAAACTGCCCTAGCCTATCAAAATAATAAAATGCGCCAATAGATGCAGCAACATCATCCATTGCCTGTAATGCCGTACGCTCATCATTAACATAATAGCCAATAACTGCACTGTTAATCGTATCCAGCGCGGTTACATCCGCAGCATAGGCCGTTATACCCATATTAGTCGCTATAGTAGACATAGTTTGTGCAGTTGTCCTATTTGCTGCTGTTGTGCCCCTGTAAACGTCCATAGTCACTAATCCAGCCGGTGTAGAGCCTAATCTAATAAGCCCCTCCGCTTTGCAAGTATCATAAGCTCCGGCTGCTGGAGCAGTCGCTTGCATAGCGGCGTTTGTTGCCCGATCAACGCCAAACGTTAGAGCTGCACCCTTATCATATACGTTTGATACAGTATTAAAATTATTGTTAGTTATTTGATAAATGAGTTTTGACGTATTAACTAAAACTGGCTCTGCATTAAAAATGCTCCCATACATTTTTGGGATAACCTGACCTTTAATATCGTCGGCTGTACCGTCTATTCCTGCCGGTAATGCGTTAGTACCACCATATTTTACGGTCAACAAAGGCTTTTCAAGTAGATAAGACGAATCTCTTAGTCTAAAAATAAGTTTATCAAAATATAACTCTAAACTCTCACCTGTACCTACAAATATGGTTTTAAATCCGGATGGATAAGATGCCGTTTCTTCGCCTTTTCTAATTACAATTGATCTACCATCAACCGCATAATATTTAAATCCGTCTAAAAATCCATCTGCATTTGCAACAACAATTTCACCTATTTCAAGTTTTGTTGCGCCACCTGTTTTACCGTCTGAATAAGAGTGTATGCCGATTGACCCTGCATCTATCAACCGAGGATAAAAAGCGGTATTAGCTGGCGTGTCAGCTCCTGACGTGACAAATCGACCGCTTGAAAAATAAAAAGTGGCGGTTGTACCGCCAGAATTAACGGCAAGTGTTATTTCTGCTGTGTAAATCATGCTACATCCAATCGTTTGATAGCGCGTGTTTGCGCGGTTGCGTTATTAATGGAAATATTAGCTTTTTTAATCAATTCCGTTGTACCAGCGGCGCGTTGTCGATTGGCGATCTTTAGCTCAACAACAACTTCTTCAAGTATGCGTTTTGTATCCTCCTGCCGCTTTGCTTCAAATGCTGTCACTACTTTTTCGCCCTGATGCAATTTTGCCATATAACCGTCAAATGGTACATAACTCAATCCGTTAGCGTGGCTGTTTTGCAACTCTGCAAATTTGGCTTTATAGTAATCTGCATTATGACCATTATAGTCTAGTCCTTGCGCGCTTGCAGTTAGGTAAGCTCTAAAATCATCTGTTAGCGTATTAAGTCTGTCAAACCATCCCGTTGATTTTGATAAATCAAGACTTCCAATCATGCCTTTTGACCAATCTGCCCAGCCTTTGCCAACGGCTGCTGATGCCGCCTCATCAAGACCGGCGTTTTTAGCGTGCCAAGTCATTGCATTAAGGTCTGTTTTTCCGACAACTTTTGCAAAAACCTGATTTTTATAAGTAGTATCAAGCGCGTCTTGCGCCTTAGCTCTTTCAGCTGCTGCTTTTACTTCTGCGGCTCTAGCATCTTTAGTCGCTTTGTCACGGTCTGCTTGCAATTTATTCATGGCGATAACAGCGGCTTTTAATCCTGCTATAGCATCGCCAACACTGCCCACAGCTCCCTTGATTCCAGTCTCTTTATTTAATGCGCTTACTGCCGTATAAACACTGCTTACTGCGCCTTTAATGCCAGAGTCTTTATTCAAGTCTTTTATCTTACCGCCCAAGGCCGATTCGTTATTCAAGCCTTTAACTTCACTATTGACTCCCTTGATTTTACCTGACAAGCCAACATCAGAGTTGATAGATGTACGTAATAAATCTGTCGCCTTTGGGCTTTTATCTGTAGATTCCTTAATCTTTTGACCTGTAGATACAAGCGTCCCCAGCGTGCCATCAATCTTTATCAGAGTCATATTAATTCCTTTTATTTCCGATACCATTTCATTCAAAGCGTTAAGCTGCTTTTCAGCATCACTGGCAACATCAAGAGCTTTGTTTGCACCTGTTTTTGTCGTGACAGTGACTAATTTCAAATCTTTAAAATACTGACTATTGCTAGCGTTATAATCTCTTGATGCTTTTAAAAAGTCAGTTGATACACCCTGCCATTCTTCAAGCGCGTTAGCGAATTTAAGCTGGCTAGCTTCGGTTTTACCAGGGCCTTTGTTGATAATGTCTTTAGTGTTATCAACAATAGACTTGGTAAGTTTATATTGCCGCTCTGGTGAGTTTCCTGACAATTCGCCAACGATTAAAGACTTTCTATATTCATTGAGTGACTTAGCAAGATTAAAAAATTTGGTAAATGTACTGGTTAGCATGTCCGCCGCCGTGCGATATGCTGTCTCAACCGTGCTCATTAAATCTTGATACTGATTAATAATTTTTTGCATGGGGACTAGACTTGCATCCATGGCATCATATTCGCGCTGTCTCTCCATCGCTAACGCGCCAGCAGCATCACCTGTCAATTTGAGCCACTGTATTTCTTGGTCATAACGAGCGGATTGGCTATTAGCTATACTATCATTGCCATTTTCTATAGCGCTATAATACTGGTCTGCTGCGCTGCTGAGTTGCAGCATTAAACTGTAACGCTCACGGTCTAGTGGATTAGTTAGCTGTAATGACTCCAGTATTTTGCGATATTCTTCACGCGTACCTGGCAGGATTAAAAACACTTCCCGCATTGTTTCAGAAAGTCTTGTTTGTAGTCTGTCTTGTTTCTCAACATCACTAAAAAACTTGTCGTAAAATGCTTCAAATTGCTGTTGAAATTGCTCTAATCCGCCAGCGGCTTGCACTAAGGAATCGGCCAATTCTATGGCATTTTCGCCCATTGACATTCCGGATTGACTCAAGGCATCTTTAACAACAGCAACCTCCGAGACAATGCGTATAGCTGTTTCCAGCATCCCCTCGCCAAGTTTTTGATACTGACCTATAATGTCGCCAAATACCGCCCCAGCCATTGTATCTAATGCTGCTGAAATAACACCGTTTAGTTTTTTTGCTGCTTCTTCGCCAGATAAGCCGCGTAATTCAATTTGCATTGCAGGTACAATGTAGTTGCTGACTCTAACGCCTATGTCTTTACCTATCGCTTTACCAAGATTGCCAGCTATACCAAACATGGTTTGTGACATACTGGTAAATACGCTTGTTAAAGCATCCTCAACGCCCTGGTCTAAGTCTGAAAACTCAGTACGGTAAGATGTTTTTTTGAAAAACAGACTTTTCTTGGTCTTTTCGATCGTGCTGTATTGTTGGCCTTGCACGTCACTACCGGCTTGGAATGCGCCTGTTGATATGCCACCTCCAACAACTTTTTCACTGGTTACGCCAAGGATAAACTTTGATAAAAGATTTTGTACAGGGTCTTTCATAAATCCAGAGCCCATATAGGTTGATTTCATCAACGTTGCTATATCTTTTATGCCGCCAGTTTGAAATATTTTTGTAACTGTATTTTCAATGCCGCCCTTCAAATCGCTAACGCCGCGATTAATGCCGCGCAACTCGGTATATTCCTCGGCATGGATGGTTTTTAATAGCTCGTAAACATTACCCACTGAATTAGACTCGGCATCTTTTCCACCGCCTAACACCGTGCCCGTGTATTTTTGTACAGGAGCACTACCAGTCGCTCCTGGGGAGTTTCCGCCCACGCTTGCCACCATGCTGCCGACAATTGCCGCCATTGCTGCGATACGCGCAAACGCTGTATAGGGGTCGCCTTGTCCTTGAGTAACGATAGCCTGAACAGCCTGGATGCCAAGCGTAACAAGCGCCACTGCTTGAGCTGCTAGTTGAGCGTCTTTATTATCCTCAAATAATGCCGCTGCTGCGCCAGCCATTTGCACAGTGCCATTAAGATAATTGTCTACGGTTTTTTGCTGTAATACTTGATAATCTAATTCATTTTTCTTTTTTGCGTCTATAAGTAAAAGCTCATCTTCAAGGCCTTGTGGCTTAAATTTGTCAATGGCTTTCTTTTTTTCTCCTAAACTAACTAATGATTTTTCATTTTCCTTTATAGCTGATAGCATGTTATTAAACACGCCAACAAGTTGATTAGCACCTCCTAGCGAGGCATCAAACACATTTGTTGCGGATGCTGATAGGTCATCCATTGATGACTTTGCGGTATCTACGGTATTGACATATTCTTCAAGTGCGGCCCTTGAATCATCTATCGCTTTTTTATTTGATTCGGTTTGTACGTTTTTATCAAATTGCTGCAATAACGGCTCTTGTGCACTTCCTTTTATTTTTTCGCCTTCAAGCTTTGTTTTGTAATAGTCTCTAGCTGATAGTGTTAATTGATTGTATTTATCAATCAATTCATCCATTTCAGATTTTTTAGCGTCATTAACATCTTTTTCTTTTTCAGCCGCCTGATTCATATCATACTGTATGGCGGCCATTTGCTGCTTGGCAAATGATAACTTTTTAACGGCATCTGACTGTAGATAATAGTCGCGTTCTGATAGTGTTAAGCGTTTATGCTGCTCAATAAGATTATCAAGCTCGTCTTTTTGATCTCTTATAATGGACTTTGTTGCGCTTTTTACAGTAGCCGCATGACCGCTAGCCGCTTTTGATTTTTGCTCTTGAATGCCTATAAATTGCTTGACTGCTGATTCTTCAATTTTTGCGGTTTCTTTTGTCGTTTCAACGGCTACTTTTTTAGTTGATTCATGATAATCTTTTATTATTTTTTCACGCTCTTTTAATAAACCATCCAATTTGTTTTTTTCAAGTCCAACGTCCTCACCTAACAAATCAGATAAAAACCCGCCTTTACCAACTGTAGCAACCTTTTCTTTTTGCTTAACAATTTTGTTATTAATTTCATCAATACTAGCTGACATAGTACGCAATCCGCCAGTATCAAAAACAAAATTGCTAATACCAGCCATGACATTATTGAAATTAATGCCTAGCGCTGTTGCTTCACGTATTTTTGCTGCGAGTTGGTTAAAACCTTCTAACACTGGTCCCATTAACCGGACAGACAAAGAACCTAGCCAGCCTGTCATTATCTCTACCTGGTCATTAAAAGCATCGGCATCTTTTGTAGCTTGTACTGTAACACCGCTTAACTTTTCTCCCTCTTCAACAGCCTTTTTTAATTCGCCTACGCCATTTGCCATTAATGGAGCTAATTCCTGCCAGCCACGACCTAACGCTTGCGCGCCTACTGCTGCACGAGTTTGCGGATCTTGTATTTGCTCTAATACGCCAACCAACTGATAAAAAGCTTCTAATGGGTCTCTAGCTGTAATGCCAAGCTTTGCAAATGCTTGGCCATTATTAGCCATGTTGACACTTAGAAGGTTTAACGAATGAGCGAATGTATCAATGGATGTGCCAGATTGTTTTGCTGCAAGCTGCATACCTGCAAGTTTAGTCGCCACAATTCCGGTTTTTAGTGATAGGTCGTTTAGTGTATCGAGCGCGTCAATGCCGGATTTTATAAATTTCCCAAAATATGCCGCGCTGAAAGTGATTCCAAGCGTTTTAAAAGCTGACGTTAAAGCATGGACAGCTTGCTCAGTCTTTTTACCTTGCGCCTCTAAATCTTTTAAGTCTTTGGCTGCTTGTTTAGCTTCAAGGCTTTCAATTCTAATCGCTAAACTTGCAATGTCAGCATCGGCCATTATTTTGCCTTCTTTTGTTGCGTTTCGTAGTAGTGCGTTAAATACGCGCTGTCCAACATTTTTATAATCTCAACTTCACTGGATGTGATGCCTATATTTAATAGTGTGCTCCATGCCCATATTTCAAGATAACTAATTGCGCTTAATCCCATTCCTGCTGACCGTGTACTATGCAGTTGATGGAAATATTCCCACAAATACAGCATCCCAATAGGACATTCCATTGAGACTAAAGCAGTAGGCTTTATTCCTGTTTGCCGGTAAACGCTCTCTAAATGAGAGCGCAAGGTTTTACCGTCTGACTGCGATTCCGTTAATGTAAACTCATTTCGAGCAAACGCGATTAACTCGTCAATTTGCTCGTTGTAAAGTTTCCCAAATTGTCCGACTCTTTAATCACTTGAGCACGTATTTCAGGATTAATCGTGCAAAGCTTAATAGCCAAGTCAGGCGTAAATTCTTGTGTAATACCGCGCCAGCCAGTCATGCGTATTGCTGCGCTTTCAATGCTAAACTGCTCATCTTCCTCAACGGTACGCACTTCAATATCTTTGCCACGCTTAGCTTGCATAGCCTCGCGCTGTCTAATTTTGTTTAGTGCTTTACGAGTCCATTCTTTAACTTTTTCGCTGTTTGAGCTAGCGACGCTGATAAAAATTCCAGTAGGCAATGCTGAAGATTCGCTTACATATTCAAATTCATAATTGTTAGTTGATGTTAAATCTAATGCTGATAAATCAATCATATTTTTATCTCTCTTATATATAAAAAACGGTTTAGGAGCTACCAAAACCGACGCTAAATAGCAATGAGGTAATCGATCTTGATGACCTAATGCCGTTAATTGTTAAATGTACATAGCCAGGCTTATGCTCTTTTAAAATCTTTTCAGGTTTTAAAATCTTTGCCCTCTGGCCCCATGAGTTTTGCCTAAATAAATATCGCTTGGTTGCTTTAACACGACCAAGTGAGCTGACTTGATAAAGCCCATCTGTACCGGGAATATCAATCCAGCTCTCAGTCATTGTTATGCGGCTTGTGAATCTTGAATTGAAATAATGGTCAAATCATTGGCTAACGCTGCACCGCCAGAAGCATTAATTTGTGCGGTAAATGGAAGCGTTTGCACCAATCCTTTTTCGCCGTCATCTTTAGAGTCGCCAGAGAATTTGACGGATGACATGGAAAATGTGACAAACTCAGCGGCCGCTGTGTTATCTGCCGCCACAACAAGCACAATGCCAAAGTTTGTAGCGGCATCAAACAGGGTTGTAAATGCGGAGTCTTGGAAGAAAGCTGTTAACTGTCCAGATACGTTAATACGGCCGCGTTGAATATCAGGTGAGTTGTCGGAGCCAACAACAGCGCCCATGTTGGCCGCTCCACAATCAATCTTGATAGATGCTCCTGTGACATTACCAATAGCGACTCCATTAACAAGAAGGATGCCGTTAACAGCGGTTAAAACAGATGTTGTAGTTTCTGCTGCAGGGGAAGTAAAGTATTGTGATGTTGCAGATACTTTTTCAAGACCGGCAAAGCCAAAAGAGACCGTGGCGTTACCTTCTGATGGCAAACCAACATCAACGCTGGAAACCATCGTGTCAACGTATTGATCTGATACGGTAATGTCGTTAAACCATTCTTCAATAGTCCAATATTCTTTAGTCTGACTGGTTGATGCTGCGTAAGATTTTTTACCGGGAATAGCAATTGTTACGCCGGTTCCTGCGCCAGTGGTAATTGTAGAGCCGTTAACTACTTTAAATGTAATAACAGTTGCAGTTACGTTGGTAATCAGGAAGTTTTTGTTTTGTGTGTCAGCGTTAGTAGTTCCAGCGGTTATTCTGAAAACATCACCAATTTTTAATCCGCTTGTTAAAAATCCCGTAGCTGTACAGGTATAAGCTCCAGGGGAGCCAGCTAGAGTAATCGATAGCGCCGTTAATGACGTAGTTGCTGTAAAGACTTTACGCAATAACGAGCCAAAAAACTCTGAATAAGTATTGGGTGATAATACGCCAGCTATCGTGCCAGTAGTTGAGCGTAGACCGTGAGTTATACCGGAGGATTGCTGATGTGAGGCAATTTCTTTATTGTCAAAAGTAGATTTTGCCAGATTGAAAGAAGCTGTTTCACGGCGAATTTTTTGACCAGTTGCCGCGCCGCCAGGTGCTTGAGTGCCTAATGCGGACTGTTTTTTATAAACGACTGTTTTGTTAATACCTTGCTGAATTGACATAATGCCACCTATATAAAAATGAATTTATCAAGGTGGCATTGGGTAGTGTTGCGAGTGCGTGACTACCGGCGGGCTTGTTTTTTTTGTTAAATTGTTTGTTTGGCTTCGTTAAGCCATTTTTCCCATGCTGACAACATGCCTTTAGCAAGTCTTATCAGTGTTTCATGTAAAATAATAGTGCTTTTACTCATTATAAACCTATATTAGCATAAAATCTAATAATTACAGGTGTTATAAACCTATCTCCATCTGTATATCCAGGCTTTGGGAACGGAGTGCGGTAAATCGTTACTGTTGTACCGCTATTTACTAATGACGTACCACGGGCAAATGTAGTCCTCAATAACTCAACTCTTGCATCAATGGCATTCATTCCGCCAAGTAACGGATAACATAAATCAACTTGTAAATACCCTTCTTCCTGCCAATTGCTGCCAAATTCGTCATTAGATGGCTCTGCAATCATTAAATGACAACACTGATAGGGCGTGCCGTTAACAGGATCAAATTCGTTATTTTGCCATGCCGTTGATAATGCAGGACTCATATTATCAAGCGCAATCTCTAAGGCTGCCCTAATTTTAACTAAGCTCATTGGCTGCCTTTTTTACTATTTTTTTCCAGCGCGTAATTGTCAATCCTACTATGCCGCGCGGTGCTTGCCGTGACCTGCCATTTTCTAGCGCTATCGAATAAGGTACGTTATTAACAATAAAATGGATTTTTTCCAATACTTTGATAGGCATTGTTGATGCAATTCTTCCATTGCTAACATTATCCGTTGTATCAAATTTGGTTAACGGCATACTACCCGTGCCATGCTGCCAGTTGCCTCTAAATCGACCGCCAACATAGCCAGGTGGAGGAGGCATCTTCCAATAATTTGCATCGCCAACAGGCGACATTTCAACCAATTCCTTTCCTATATCTAAAATTGATTTACGCATAATAGCATCGGCATTATTAGTCGCTTTATCTACAAACTTGGACAAATCAGCACTAAATGAGCTTGCCATTACACGCCTCTTATATTACAGGTGTACATAACATTTGTTCCTGCTGGATTTAAGTCTTGTACACTGGTTACGTTATAGGTCTTTGTGCCTATTGTAACACTATCATTTACATTGATATTATCAATGCCAATTTGAGACAACAACAATGTTTTATCCCCTTGCAATACAAGTGTATTGTCAATATCCTTCTTATTCACATCAAAAACCACGCCTACCCCTGTTTGCGTTGATGCTGTAACTGTTGCTGTGCCGGTTGCTGGATCATAAGCGCCCGTTGTTTTTTTATTGATCGTAACGGACTGCCCAAACTTACCTAAGTTTGAGTTTACTTTAGTCTGTATTTTAGCATAGTCAAAATTACTCACGACCGCACGAGTCCCGTATTAATACCGCTTGTGCTGCATTTAAAATAAGGCTTTAACAATGCGTCGATAGCAGAGTAGCGTTTTTTTCTTGGGCTTGACTTGTCATACTGCACTTCAATGGGCCCAACTTTAACCATTGTCTCTTGCTGCTCAATATCTGCTAATAACTCGCCACTTGCAGCCTTAAAAGCCAAATCAGCCACCGCCATTTTTATGCGCTCAGGTATAACGCCTGCTTCAATTGCATAATCACGATAACCGTCTGTCACTATTACATCCTGCCTGGGCCAATCAAGTGCTTGCTCAGTGTTTAATAGATAGCCTTGCCACATATCACGATAGGTCTGCAAAAAATAATCGGATGCACGCCTTAGCGCTTCTTCTGACTCTTGCGTAGACAATAACGAAACATTGGTATTGCCTCTGTTTGTATGGTGCGTTGTAAAATAATCAACGCTGATTAAGCTCTCAGCGTTATCTAATCCGGTGCCGTCTTCAACGATGATTGTCATACTTGTGTTATACCTGTGAGTGGATAATTTTGCGCTATGCCTGCCAGCGGGTACATTTTGTGCACTGCTCCGCTAATCACATGCGCTCTAAATGTTGTAGCATTTGTAAATAATGCAGGCAACAAGTCAATATTGCCAACCGCTAAACTATGCGCATAAAAACTATTGCTGTTTGATAATAATGGCGCTGTTAGCGGATAATCGCTAGATACTGTTGCTATATAAAAATTAGTGCTATTTACAAATAATCCAGGCGTTAAATCCTGATTAGCGCCAACTGTTGAAATAGTATGATTATAAAATACATTGCTGTTATTGATAATAGCAGGTAATAAATCAACCGCGCCAGCCGACAAGTTGTTACTATAAAAAGTATTGTTGTTTATAAATAGGGACGGAAATAATGCACCCTCACCGCTGACAACATGATTATAAAAGCTATTATTATTTGCAAATAAAGCAGGCGTTAAATTAACTGAGCTAACTGATACTGAATGTGCATTAAATACATTGCTATTTACAAATAATGACGACGTTAATGTTACGCTGCCTGAGCTTATTGTCTGCGTATAAAATGTATTTACGTTTGCGTATAGAGACGACAATAAATTGACAGCGCCGACTGATAACGTATGAGCATTAAATACATTATTGTTTGTATATAACGCTGGAGTTAATGGCTGTGGAGCGCCATCCGTGGAAATGGAATGGCTATAATACGTTTGATTATTTGCAAATAAACTCGGTGTTAAATCAACAGCTCCTGCGCTTAAGGTTTGACTATAAAAAGAATTGCTATTTGCAAATAATCCAGCCGTTAAATTAATGCTGGATGATAAAAGCTGAGTATAAAAACTATTTACATTTGTAAATAAAGCAGGCTCTATATTTTGCGCTGCTGACGTAAACTGATGATATATAATTTGTGCAGGTGGTGATAGTAGCTGCCAAGGATTGTCATGCAATTGTCTTGCATAAGGCGATTTATCGCCCTGGAAAATTGCAGCGTAATACAGTTTTCCAGGCCATGCAGCTGCTGCTGTATATAAGCCTGGATTACATAGCCTTAGTGCTGATGCAACATTTGTGTGCATTGCTGCCGCAGATGTTGAGCTTGTTGCTAATAGCACGCCATCAACATATAAACTTATGTAAAAATTGCTGGCTGTACATGTATACACTGCTAGTATATCATGTATACCCACACTAACAGTGCCGCCAGATACCGAAGTTACAGCCATTGAGCTATCCCAACCAATAACTTTATATTGATTAGCATTAACCTCAACCACAAACGCTCCAAAATTAACGTCACTGCTCAAGTCACTAGCAATTATTTGCTCTGTCCCATCCGTATTGGCAATATACACTCGACACGAAAACGACCATGTTTTTGTCGTATCAACAACTGTTTCTATACCACCAGTGGCGCCTATATTTACCGGAGAATTAGCTGTTGATCCTTGCCAGCTATGGCCATTACTGTCAAAACCCCTTGTCGCATTACCAGAGTAAATAATCTGTTTCTTTGATGCTGCATCAAATTGAGTAGCAGGGTTTGCAAACGCAACTAATCCGTCAGAAATATGGTCGTTTGATATGCTGACAGCGTGTAATGGCTGTCTGCTGTTATCAATTTCAGTCCATAGCAGATTAGATATATTTTGCATTTATTATACGTCAGTAGACACTACGCTTTGAGGACGCCAGTAGACAGTATTGGCTGATGCTGCTAGTGCAACTCCAGCTTTTGACCTAAATCCAAATTTATATTTACCACTAGGCAATGGGATATTGGTTAATACCATTTTTTGTGCAGCTGTGCTATTACTGGTATTAACTGAGCCAACAAAGTGATTAAAGTTTTCCGTCTCATCGCTTGAGCCAGTTGTCCAGGTAGGATAATTTGTACCGTCTACAGTCGGTATTACATATACTTCAAAAGTTGAATTAGCTGTAAATGCTGCTGAGCCAAGCTCTATATAGATATCAGCTAGCATGTATTTATTAGTTGAGTTGTCTATCTCATCAGATAGACTTGTCCAGCCACCGCTAGCTAATGACGTTAGTGTAGTGCCGCTAGCCCATGTGACTGCTGCTGCCGTTGCTAGATAGCCAGATTTTTTAATTGTAAAGGTTGCCATCGTAGTACCCTTATGGGTTTAATGCCGTTATAATATCTTGCTCTGATAGTGTAATGTTTAGCGCTACTGATGGTGACAATGTTGTACCTGCTCCCGTAGCAAAAATCTTGTCTATACGAGAGGCTATTTTTTTACAGTGCACATAAACAGCGTCGCGTACAGCCAAATCAGCAGCCGTACCAACCCATACAGCATCAATACCGGCTCTTACATTGGATTTTGACGGGTTTATAGTGCGTTGTTGATTGCTAAACATCCATTCCCAAATCCGTGATTTTCCAACAGATAGGTTGTCAACCCGTGTCCAGTCCATACCGTTTTGCATTATTTCATCTTGTGTGACAGACGGTTTCCAAATAATATAATTTAACGGGTCAGGCGCATTATACCAATCGCGTATTAATGTAGTTTGTCCATTTGTCCGCAAACTAACCAGTGTTGGGTCAGTCTCTGCAAAAAGAGCTGTTTTAAATGTTAGTGCTTGATCTGTGGTTAATGTCATAATGTAAATATCCCGCTAGCATTCCATGTTATCGTAATATTTCCGCCATTAGGGGTAACGGGGAGGCCTGTAACTGATGTGTCAATATAGGCTATTAAAGGCCATGTTGTATTAGCACCTGCGTTTTTACGGTACAAAACAATAGCCTCAACCGTATTACCTGTGACCGCTGTAAACGTCAAATCCGTACCGTCAAATGTACCGCTTGCTTGTGTTTTTGTTAGGATTTCCTGATCTGTACCAACAACTCCAGTCAATGAGCTGTAAAATTGATGTGCCGCTGAGTACGTATAGACACCAGTATCAACAAGAGCTGCATAAACGCCAGTTGTGCCCTCTGCTGAGTTTAATAAATTGTTTGACGTCCCTTTGAGTATTTCTTGTTTCCAGAGTGGGTATAGTGCATTAGCCATGATTTTTGTCCAGTTAGTAAATAAAAGGGGGATTGCTCCCCCTATTAATTTTTAGCCGAGTAACAGCGCAGTTACGGAATCGGTTGCTGCGTTTCTAGCTGTTGTGTTGTGTGTTACTGCCATTATAAAATCATCCTAGCAACAAACAAGTATGGGCAGGTTTGATGTTTTTAACACCCCATGCGAGTGCCACTTCGTAGCGTACCATACGCTGACCTGGGTAAACGGACACTTCAAAAGATAAGCCGCTGCGAGGGTCGGTAATGGTGGTTACATCAAGAGCCAAGTCACCTTCAACAGGACGCTCCGGCAAGCGAGTAGCCAATACAATTGCACTGCGATTAAATGCCATATTGCGCGCTGCTGCTACCACAACAGTAATTGCACGAGTAGCCGCGCCCTGGGCTTTACGTAATCCTGGAGCGGCTAGAGTAATAGTGTCACCAGAGGCAGGGTTTGCACCTGCGAAAGATACTGAGGCTACAACATATTGATTAGTGTCATTGGCAAAAGTGATCACATCACCCGCTGCAACAACGCCAGTCCCAGCGGTTGCCAGAGGAATTACGGTTTGACCAACAGTAAAGGCCGCAGCTGTTGATGTTGCGCTAGCCATTGTGCCAGCGGTAGATGTTACGATCTGGCCTGACTCACGAATGTCCATGCCTGAAATAGTACGAAATACGCCTTGACGCAAAATACTATCTTCAAACTCAACATTGGAGTTTGATTGCTTGCCAAGGAATGTTGCGCCAGCGGCGGTGTTAATAACAAGCTGATTGTCTGATAAAGGAGCACCGTTATCTTTGAGAATCTTCAAGGCATTGGAGGCATCGGTAAAGTCACCGGCAGTGCCAAAAGGAGTCGTTGCGGCAGTACCATAAGCCCGTGAAGTGGTTGCGTGTAAAGCAGTTAAATCAGCTTCCACCTCATTAACCAAAGCCCGCATAGCTTGCAGCATTTGATTAGCGCGAATAGGGAAATAGCCAGCACCCCCACTATTAAGGTTGCCCTGCTCAGTGCCTGACCATGAGAAAGGATAGCCGCGTGATTTGTTAATAACAATAGCAGTATTGCTGATGATTTGGTCGGCTGCGGCTGGAATTGCCATTGCCGGGGTTACGTCAAAACCAGCAGAATTGGCTGGCGTGATAGGAACGCGAATATTTTGATTGAGAGATGCACGATCAACGGATGCGTCCATAGTTACAGCGGGTATCATGCCCGTTAATTCTCTGGAAACAATATCGATAGACGCATAAAGATCGGGCATTAAATTTGATAATGTATTAGCCATTTTGGTTAGTCCTATAAATAATAAAAAAATCTTATTAATCTATTGGCCTAACCAATGATCTATTTAAACCCTCCTAAAGGATTTTTGTTTGTTTGTTAGTCTACCAGTTTCCCGCCAGACTTAAAAAATGTTGCTCTTTCAATGGGTGACTTAGCATCAAATTCTGATCTACTCATTGATTTTACCGATCCTGATTGCCCACCGCCACCGCTAGCACCACCACCAGAATTTAATGGTGCTGCTATAAAATGCTTACCTTCGTCGCTTGCTGCCCATTCAGTAACAAAAGAATTAATATCCTTGTCTCCAATAACGGCTTGACGGTTATCGCCTTCAATTTTAATCGCGGCTTGTGATGCAAATAATGCTTTCACTGCTTTTGACAGCTCAGGTTTTACACCTGCTTTTGTTAAGGCATCATTCAATCCAGTTTCAACCAAAAGCTTAGATACAAAATTACTCTCGCTTTCAGCGGCTTTTTTAAACTTGTCGGTATCTGACAAAGCGGTTTTAATAGCTTTTTGAGCATCGCTTAGTTTATCAGACAAACTTTCATTTTCGTCTTTTAGACGATGGTAGTCGTCAGGGTCTATTTCAGCATTTTTTGTTGCTTTTTTTAACTTTTCAAGTAAATCGCTGTTTTTAGCCTTTAGCCCTTTTACTTCTTCTTCAATCGCTGCCCTGATAGCACCTTGTACTTCTGGGTCATTAATATCAATACTCATTTAATCCCCTTAGGATAGTTATTATTACTATATACTACAATTTCTTTAATTCTGCAAGTGATAATGGTCTGCCCTGTTGATTAACTAGGTCTGACAAAGTTATTTTACCATTACGCCACAGCTCAGCACGGCCTTTCCCCAGCATTTCATCCTGTTGCTCAGTTGTCTTTCTTTTCAAAAAATCGTCAAATGTAGTCTTAGAGCTAATCTGCCCAAATTCACTCGCGCGTGTGCCAGCTTCTTGCTCAGTTATTTTTTTGCCTGCCAACTCTGCAAATGATTTTGTAACTGGGATTAATACACTACGGCAACCAAAATGCCTTGGAAGGCCTCCGTTAAATGCAGGTGAGCCATCGATAGGTGTACCGTCCAACTCCCACTTAGCGCCTGAGTAAGCTATGCAAATATCTGATGTATGGGAGTCTAACGTGCTTATTTGCTCAACATACTTTATTATATCAGCATTAGCCTTAAAAACCTCCATTCTTGCGTTATTAGCAACTGATTGCACACTGGTTTGTACTAAAGATGCTGCATTGCGCTCTGGAATTTGTAGGGAGTTTTTAACGCGACTAATTATCTCTTGATTAGTATCGGAATTAGCTAAGCCCTGTCTTACCTGTGCGCTAAACTGAAATACCGTATCTGTTGCTTGCTTTGTCCACCAATCTTGTGCAGGTGTGCCAAGTATCAGTATATCATCAACAATTGATTTAAGCATTGATGATGTTGGCAATGAAGCATCAAGACTAATGTAAGCGGCTGCTTTAGTGGCTACATGGTCACTTAATCCATAAAGCGTATCATCAAGATTAGCTTTAATGTTTGCATAATACTCATTGATAACTTTTGTTGACTCATCCAAAAGCTTTTTAGCTCTTGCTTTACTGATAGCAGTAAGTTTTTCATTAGCCAATTGAGCAATCAACTCCTTTTGCATCTTTTTAAAAAGAGCAATAGCTTTTTTTTGCTCACCTGCTGACAGGCGTAAAATATTAAGACTATCAGTAATCAGCTTATCAATTGCATTCATTTTGACAGCTTTCTCAATAATCTATTAGTGTCGTACATGATATTTATTTCTTCCTGGCGCTGCCATCTTGCCCTGTCTCTTTCTTTTAACTCGTCAGCTATGCTTGGTGAGTTTACATACTCTATTAATGCAGCTCTCTGCTCCGCATGTGTATAGGGTGACGGTTGATCTTGCGAAAGTCTATTGTATGATGCTACATTTTGCTCATGTGTAGCGTCATATCTGTGAGCGCAAGCTGTTAATAATACTGTTGATGCAATTAATAATATTCTCATTTTTATTTCCTCAATTAAAAAGGGGGCAATAAAGCCCCCAACAAAACTTATTTATATAAAATTACACGCACTTGACAAGGCACGTCATCTGGTACGTTTTGATCGCATCTAACTTTTAAGGTTGATGCAGACCATACTTTTAATTTACCTGGTATAACATCAAGCGTTGAGCAATTACCACCACTGGTTTTTGCTTGCCAAATAATATCTCCGCCTGATCCAGTTAAAAGCACTGATGCTCTCAACGATTCTCCAGCCTGTCTTTTATTTACGCAAATCTTGCCTCCTTTAAGATCAAAGTCTCCTACTGTGTGAGTTGCTTGACTATTAGCAACGATTGAGTCTTGATAGGCCTCAACTAGTGTTACACCTTCTGATGCAAATGCAGTTGATGATACAAGCAGAGCTACTGCCAAAATTACTAATTTTTTCATTTTTTATTTTCCTATTAGATTAAAATTTCCGCGTGTGCAGTCACTGATAAACATTATAATATAATTTTTACATTTGTAAATTATTTTGTGAATTATTTTGTATTAATTCCATTTCTGTTTGAAAATCCGTGTTATCCGGGTACATTTCACCCTGCTCTAATTTATAAAATAACGTATTGCTGGATATGGCTCCAGACTGCCATGACTGCACCAATGCCAGTAAATCCTGACCTGATAGTTGATGCCCAATAAAATCACGGTTTAACTCAAACGATACTACGCCATCGCCGCCAGCCCACATATCCATAACATTTAAACACCAGGTAATGCCGTTAGAGATATTCTGAGCCATAGCAGACAATACACTATTCTCGCCGGATCGATAAATAGCGGCTGTGTCGGCTGCTTCAACGCCTTTTTTATCTGCTGATAGCATCCTTGCGCCTAAAATAGCCATCATTTGCTCTTTTTGTCGTAGGTTGTTTTCTAACGCGGATAGGCCTTGACCGCTAAACTCTAGGTAAGACGCGCTAGCGTCTGGGTCAGGAAATACCCATGCTGAGGTTGAGCCGATGTAAAGTTTTTCGCTATCGTCTTGTTTTGAATAGCCTGATACGACTGGCGTAGGTAATCCAGTAAAGTGGCAGCCATGCTCATAATCAGCATTAACTCGGTAATGTGATAGGTTTGCATCAACCAAATCAATAAGAGGTGGCGTCTCTATATCCGGCCTTAACGAGTCAACACCAATAAAAATAAAGGGTATATGGTCCATTGTATTATTATTCATAAGCGGGAAAGACTCGCTGATTAATTCATCCTCATCGCGGTCATTGACTCTAAATACACGCTGACGGTACTTTCCTTCAAATAAGTCTAATACTCTATAGCGTGTTTCACAATCATATTCAAATTCATTTTTTCGTATTTCAAAATCTTCAGTCAAAACAACTAAAGATAAAACTGTGCGGTTATTAATCCTTTCCTCTCGCCAGTTAATAATTTCAAAAGCATCGTAATCTTTTAAACAGGGGCGCAAGTTTAACGCGGCAACATCTGCTTGTGTTAGACCGGTGTAGTCATTTTGCGGGTAGTCTACTAATATACCAACACGCCCTAGCTCTAATGCGTCCTCAGTGATTGAGAACACAAAATCATTGAGCGACTCACCTGACATTGTTACATCTTCAAGCAATGGCTCTAATGACGCTGACACGTCAACAGTAGGCGGCTTGCGAAACAGCATGCCCTGCAATCCTGCAATTGTGCGCCACGTAGCATTATAAAATAACGCTCTTGACTTATACGCATTGTAATCGTCATTTGACTGGTCTTTTAAGCGAGGGAGATACTTTTCACCTGCCTTGTGTATTTCATATTGTCCATCACTAGCATCTTCACACGCCTGCCAGCGTGACAACATTTCATCGTAATCTTTATGTGTTTTATTAACAGTTGCCATTATATGCCGCCTAAACTAATTCTACTCATTGCTCGTAGCGCTGGGTATTTATACGCTATAAAATATCCCGCTGCATCATTCCAGTCGTCTATAGATGGATGACTGTTAAATTTTTCAGGATCTCCCTTGTCGTCATAACCCTGTACCTCAAGCGCATTTGTTAGGTTAGGACATTTGTCCGTATTGACTAACAATCTGTCATGAGATAGTAGACCATTAACAGCATTAATGCGGTCTCTAATAGCTGGATTAGTGCTTGCATAATTACATTGATACCCTGCTTGTGTAATCATTGATATATCAGACTGACTCGCATTAGTACGATTAGACTTACCGCTTGAGTCTGGATAGACAATAACCTTTTTACCATCGTATCGCGTTAGATTATTAATAAAATCATTGGTGTCATGACTGGCAAACTCATCAACTGCAATTGGATTGTTATTTTGTATTAAAAATACAGTAGCACAACATCCACCAATATTAAAATCAAGACCAATATGCAATATTGTATCATTTTCTTCAATTTGTCTATTAATATGATGTTTGTTGCGGTCAAAAAAGTGGTAGACTTTGTTTTGATTGAGAGAGACAAACTCGCCGTTTAAATATAAATCCGCAAGTATAGGATCGTAATTGGATAGTATCTGCTCGGCATAATCAGGCGGTAAAAATGGGTTTGAGTATGTGCTAGCTTTATAGAGCGCATATCCAGGTTGTTGTCGTTTTACCCACTTATCATATACAAAGCCATTAATTCCTTGGTCTGGAGTAGTTACCAGGCCAATGGTATTTTGTATGCTTCGCTTTTGCCTATTACGCTCTGATATTTTACGCCAAACAACAGCGGCCTTTTCAAGTGGCAATGTATCCAGCTCATCACAAATTGAGTGCGCTACCTCGTAGGCAATAATACGATTTGGATTGTCATAACTCCTAAAAATTATATCTCCGTATCCACTAATTGTTATTGAGTAATCTGATTTATTAGTTTTATAGTTGATGCCAAGCTCGTCTAAATCTTGCTCAACGCCAGGTATAGCGCGTAGACGTATCAGGTCGTATGTTGGCATGTAGTAGCCGCCGTTTGCTCCAGGGTCTGCCAGTAATTTTGATACTAGCCTAAAAGTACCTGCCCTTGATTTTCCAGAGCCAAGGCCTCCAACTATCGCTGGGTATTGATACGAGCTAGTTACAAACTCAATCTGAGGGGCTGTTAGCTGTATTTGAGGCATTAATAATATAGATTGGCTCTGCTAATTTTACAGTTTGATCTGGTAGCGGGTCTTTTGGTAAGCATTTACCAACTAGCGTTAAAAACGCACCTGGGCAATCAATAGCGCGGGCGGCAAGGTAAGACTGACCGCCAACATCAGAAAGAGCGCCAAGAATCATATCTTTAAGCTCTCTATTGACTTTATTTGTTACACCTTTCTGCCTTCCTCCTGTTTTTTTTCTACCAGGTTTTAAACTTCCTTCTGGATTAGCCATTTCTTTCTATTTCTGTTTTAGTTAAATACTCAGTTTCCACATCAACCAACTCACCTTTACCTTCATCGGTAAAACCTTTTGATCGGTTTTATATTCGTCTAAATAAACGACATATCTTAATTTTACTGACATATAACACCAAATAATATAAAAAAGCAAAAGATAGTATTATCACAGATAATACTATCTTTGCAAGGATTAAAAAGCAATCAAATAAAAAATCAGACATTGTTAGCCATTAATATTAGTTTATTTTTGGCTTCTAAAAATTCATATTCATTAGAGATATACTCTTCAGTCATGTAGCAAGAGTAATAAGCTACATCTGATATACTATTTAAATAATTAACTTCTATTTCTATCCCGTGTCCGTGAGTCTTATCAAAAGACTCATCGTTTATTTTTATGGCTGTATGCTTTTTTTCTTCTATCTTACCATAAATTACCGATGCACAATAGTCAAGCATCAAATCAAATCTATAATAAAATGGCAATTCAATATCAATAGGTCGCATAAATAACCACCAACAAAATCAATGTTGCTACTACAAAAGCAGTCCTAATTAACATTATTTTTCTGCATATCAAGCATTTGCCTATTCCTATCAATAGTAAGCATCTCTATTTCATTACGATTTTTTGCTGCATATCTTGGCTTCGACGCTCTGGTTGCACATATATTCCGGCCTGCTGAGCCTGTGCGATTGATACTCAGCCATTGCGTTTATTAATGCCATTATTATCATTTTCATAAGTCAATCTCCCCTCTATATCTCATATTTTCAAATTTTAGCATAGTTTCATTGTCAACATAAAAAACAGCTGCTATTGTTCCATTTCTATCATCTACGACATCTGTCTCTAATTTCATCCTAAATTCTGGATAAAACTCATTAACCCAAAAAAGCAATGATCTTAATTTAAAAACATTGTCTTCAAAATCAGGAGACCATTTTTCAGGTTTTACTCTATATTCATAACAATCCGACCATGACGGTTTGTTATCTATACAATCAGTCCAATCGTCTTTGTAAGAGCTATCTTTAAACTGCATGATAGCCCCATCGGCCCATTGTTTTATTAAATTGGCGTGTTTATGTGGTTTCATTTTTGTTAAAACCCTAATTGTAATTTTCTTACATCTTTATAGGTACATTCACCTATACGTTTAAGTATGTATAGCCTTTGCTTAACATCAATTTGTAATTGTTTTTTATTTTTTAAGTTTTTAATTTTTTCGATTGCTTTTAGTTTTTCTATTGATGTTAAGTTTACTTTTGATAATTTTCTTAACGATTTCATTTTTATGCCTCCACATAATACGTTACATAACAGTAACGTGTACTGTTAAAATTAGGGGTAAATACCTTCACTCCTTTGCCAAATCTACCTACATAATGCATAGACTCGCCTTTTGAGTTTTTGCGTGATACGTAGCCTCTGGTAAGGCTAGAGTGGTGTTTTATAACCAACCTAAACATCTGGTAGTCATCGCAGTTACCTGCTCCTTCTTGGTAGTCATTTGTCTCATGTAAATAAGTTTCTCCATTTAAGTACGCTGTAGTGTTTTTGACACTACCAAAAACACCTGCACTGTCCTGTACAGTACCGCCAAGTTCAACTAATTCTTTTCTGGTCAATGCTTTCATGGTCTTATCCTCTATCACTTAAAATTTCACATTTTGACAAAATTTTTATGTTACCAACTTCTCGCATTGCTATACCGCCAACATGGTAAGTCTGTCTTTTTGCGCCTGTACGTGACGCGTATCCGTCATTGCCTTCTCCATCAATATCAAGCACCTCAACGACTTTTGCTCTTTTTTCTGATATTTTATCTACTTTAGCGGTTATTAATACTGACCGCCATCCTGCTTGTACCATTACAGAAGCGTTGTATTTTATAGTGATTGTTTCCATTTTCTTTCCCTCTTAGTTGATTAAAAAATAACTTATCTTTGAAGTTGTATAAATTATAGTTATTTTTTTACATTTGTAAAGTTTTGTTTTTATATTTTATTAAATATTTTGCTTTTTTAGCTTCATAATAAGCTTTTCCAGCTTCTTCAGCTGTTTTAAACCTGCCAAGGTAAATATTTTTACCATTTATTTTAATCTGCGCCTCATATCTATTATGAAGAAATTTAACGCCTTTATATCCAAACTGATTTACTCTTTTTGGCCTTTCTTTTTTAATTTTTATTTCTTTATTTTTAAGCAATAAAGCAGATGTTATTTTTTCATTAATTGTTGTCATTTTTTTATCCAGTTTTGTTGTTTATTTAGAGATTATTATACTACATAAAATTAATTTTTGTATAGTAGTTTTTTTTGTCATTCAATGCTGTATTTTTATTGTTGTTTTTTTACAACGGTAGACTTTTTTAACGATTTTTCAATCTCTACCATCTACTACTAGGCTATATAAATATAGCCAGTAGTAGACAGATATTTGTATGATCTACTACCACGGTATACTGTACGGTAGATGCTACGGTAGTAGATCATTTTAACCAAAAAAACGACTCTTTTTCGGCCAATTTCCCTTTCGAAATTAATACAGGAATATTCTCGTTAAATATTTTATATTTGTTAGCAACCTCACCATGAAACGCTGCATTTAACGCCTGCCTTATTTGTGTTTCATTAACGCCAAGGTGTCCAAAATCAACAATGCCATCCGTATTTATTAGATTGGAAATAACTAACAAAACTTTTTCCTGTCTATCTGTTAAGCTGCTCATTGCATCACATTGTTTTAATATTAGCGACTTTGATGTTGTCCCGTCTTGACGCTCTAGTCCTAAATCAACTATATGCGCTTTAACGGTTATATCGTCAAAATATTCGCCATCTTTGGACTTTTTACAGCTTAGTACAGCCATCATATTGTCTTTATCTGCCCTGGCCATGCTAAATTCAAAATCAACGTTAGCACTAAATGCACTTGCGCCTCTTGAACCTTTATCAGCATCTTTACCATAGTGATGCACAACAATTGAGCTAGCGCCATCGTCCGAGCAAGCATCCGTCACCATCCTTAAAGCCCTGGCAACTTCCTCATTAACATTTTCCTTGGTGCTTGTCGCCAGGGAGCTAAAAGTATCAAAAACAACAAGCACAGGACGAATGTCATTAATTTGTTGTCGCAGCCAATTCATGTCCGCAATATTGTCTATATTAAGTGGCTTACGCTTAATAATTAAATTATCGCCCACATCTCCATCAACTAAATTAATCGCCCTTATACGCCGCCCTAAGGCCCCCATACCCTCGCCACACACATATAACACCTTACCTGTCTCATAAACATCATGACCAAAAAAATCATGGCCTGTGCAAATACAATGCGCCATTTTTAAAACCATAAACGATTTAAAAGCCTGGCTACCTCCAGCCAGTAGGCCATGTGTTTTAGTCTCCAGGATATTGTTTATCAAAAATTGTGGCGCACTAGCGTTTTGTGACAACTCGCTTGCTGTTATCCAATGCTGCTCTTTATTTTCCTTTATTTTTGCATCTAAAAAACTAACTCCGGCATCGGCCTTTTCTTTAAACTCTTTATACTCCTTATCAGGTCTTAGCATAATTTAACGCCTCTGTTAATCTATTTCTCGCGGTCTCAACCCTCTCAACATCAATAGTTGACAGCTTTTCGCCATTAACAATAGCGTTTGAAGCAGCGGTCACGATGCCAGCCTCTGACACTAATGCGGCTAATATTTGCTCAGCCGGGAAAGGTACGCGCTCACGCTTGTAATTTTTATCAGTTGGCGGAAAAAGCTCTTGCGGATTAATGCCTAGTGCTTTGCATATTTCAATCCCGTTTGCGCCGCATCCAAAGCAGTGGAAAAGCAGCCTCTCACCTTCAACTAGCCTTATTGCTAAGGAGGGGGATTGGTCGGCATGGACAGGACAACATGCAAGCCATTTATTATGTCCGGTCTTTTTTACTTTATTTAAAGCCATTAAAAATTTATCTATGTTCATTAGCAAACTCATACCATTTTTTTGTAAAATTATTAAGTTTAACATCATTACAAGGGACAAAATTGCTATATTTTTTACCCCCGTAAAACCCAGGTTGACACCACGCCATGACTTTCTCGTGAGTTGTTTTTCCCTGTATAAATAATATAGTAAAACACTTCAACTCATACAGTTTTGTAAATGTTATAAGCTGACCCCTTGGCACGTCTTTACCATTATCTTTTGTTTCAAACACTAAAAATTTCCCTTTTCTCTCTATGATGCCGTCAATATCCATCGGAGTAATTAATCCCTTGCCAACAGCGCCTTGCGTAAATGCCCAATCAAAAATACCATCAAAACCATAGGATGGTGATGATAAAAAATTATTAGGATGTTTTATTGTTTCGGGGATATTCATGCTTTCACCACAATAAATCCGTGCTTGCCAAATTCATCTTTAAATTTATCAACATTATTACCAACATAAAAAAACATTTGTCCATTTGTTGGGGATGATTTTTCACCCGTATCTTTATAAAAATTAATGCGTCCTTTTGTAAAACATAGGCATGACGATATATTTGCTAATCGATGAAACCATGACGTGTCAGTATTGCTATTTGTTAGCACAATGGCTTTCTTTAGGTTTCCAGACAGATATTCTGTTTCTATTTTTTCAAGAAATTTATTAATTATTCTTGCCGTGTACGGCGGATTAAGCCAAACATTACCATGCCATTCTTTATCAAGACCATCGTCGTCTTTTGTATAAAACGCATTTGCTTTGACTGTTTTTTGTGCGTAAGCATTTGAGGCCGGATCAAGGTCAATCGATCCCATAACAACTCTTGCAGATTCAATAAATTTTTCCGGTGTGTACCATTCCTCATCGCCTGTATTTAACTGTGCAAGATTGTATTTTTTTATTATCTCAGTTGGCTTTTCTTCTGTATTTGCTGTTATTTCTGCTATTATTTCTTTTTGCGTATTATCTTCAAATTCCAATATTTTATTGGCTGTATTAATTGATATTTTGTCGTCAAGAATGGCTTGTTTAACATCAGGATATGATTGTTTAAATACTTTATCAGCAGTTGCTACTTTGCCCGTGCTCCAGCCTAGGTCTTTGGCTATTTCTTTTCTTGTGTTGTGGGGTTTTTCTTCAGTTGGGGTTTTGTCAACTATTGACAAAACCCCAAGCTGTTTAGCTCTTGATTCCTTACCTGACTCAATTTTCTTCTCCTTACCAATCCCAGCCAAAATATCTCTTTTTGTGCTAGATAATTGATATTTCCAGCCATCTGATAAATTTCTACGGCCTTTTTGGTTATCTATCATCCATAGTTTTACATCATTAATGCTAGCAAATTCTATTTGTTGTGTTTTATACTCAATGTTATGCTTTATACATATTGCATAACGGTTATGTCCGTCTATTAGCGTATCATTCCAAGCAATCAAGGCATCACGGCAGCCTTCTTTAAGTAAATTGTTTTCAAGCTGGTTAAGCTCATCTTGAGACAAAGGTGGGATTATTTTTTTTAATTCTTCATTTATAATCATTTATTTCTCTCCAAAAACTCAATTATTGCTACGCGTATTAGTGTACTTATACTCATCTCATGGTTTTTACACCATATTTGCATCTGTTTTTTTAAATCGCTTGACAGCCTAAAATGTATATCTGACTCTTTCATTTTGTTTCCTTTTGTGGTTAATTTGTGGTATAGTCTAACACGCTTTTAACACAAGGATAATAAAAAATGACCATAGACGAATATGCACAAGCGTGCGGCATACTGTTAAAAAGCGCCTATGCGCACCTAGACAAGCACAATATCTACCTAAAGCATCTGCCAAAAATTAACGGTAAATGGCAGGTAGACGGTGACAAAATACAACAGGTTTATGAGCAGAGAGGGTTTAAATATGCAAAAAAAGGCAAAGATGAAATGGACATGTACGATATAAAGGACAAATACGGTCATATCATAAGTCACAATAAATTAAATAACGCTGTCAAGTTTGATAAAAACTGGCCTACACCGTATAGAGTCACGCGAAATGTAGGGAAAAATTGCCGATTATGGCGTAAAGCCGATATTGAGCATTATTTTAAAAATCACTTTGTCGAGTACAAAAAACGCGCTGATAAAGGGAAAAACAAACCAGGCAAACGCATTATCATAACCGGTCACATGGCTGATACGGTATGGTTTTGCACGGGCAGATACTGGCGGTATGGGCAGGCTATTAAAACAAATTTAACTTATTATACGGAAATTTAATATTTCATATTTGACAAATAATATTTTTTGTTTATAATTATTTGCCAAGATTGAATTTACATTGACGCCTAACGCCGTGTTAATCGGTAAGCCGCCACGCGCCCGTAATTTTAACTAAACAAATTTGACAAAAAGTAAATTTATGTTAAATTGTATTTGCATTTTTAATTTTTACTAGGAACAAAAAAAATGAAAAAAAACATACCAATTAACCTTGAAAAAGAACGCAATCAATTAATAAGGCCTTATGAAAAAGAAAAAAATGAACCTGTTGTGACAACACAAGCAAAACAAGCAAAACAAGCAATACATATCGATTGGGATATTTTTAACAGATTGCAAAAACTTAGAGCTGAGTTAGCTACGCCAGAAAACAAACTAAAGCTGAAGGACTTGGTCAACGAAGCTTTAACTATTTACTTGGATAGTAAAACAAAATGACCTTTCAAATATCAAATGACGTTATAAAAACGCCGTATTTTGGCATCCTATACGGGAGGCCTGGTACGGGTAAAACGTGGCTTTGTAGCCACGCAGAAAAACCATTTTATCTGGCTGTTGAGAAGGGCTGTGAGCATGTGCCTAATGTTGGGAGGTTTACCGATGGCAATGGGTTAAATATCCCCAAAGATATTGACACGTTTTTTAATATGTTGAAGTTTTTAGTAAAAGAGCCTAACAGCTATAAAACGGTTGTTATTGACTCTGGAAAATTTATTGACCATTTAATTGTTATGGATGTAATCGCTAAAAACCCAACAACAACTATACACAAAGAGGAGGTTATAGTTAATAGCATTAGTGACTATACATTTGGGTCAGGGTACGATAAAGCCTTATCCTATTGGGAGCGCATAGGAAAAGGCATTGATGCACTCAATAAAAAAGGTATTAATGTCATTTTAATTACCCATGCTATTGACCGCACCGTATCAAATAGCTCGGGTGATGATTATAAAAAGTCTCAAATTGATTTGCTGCAGTTTGGTGGCTATAGCGTACCCAATCTACTCTATGCCAAGTGCGACTGGTGTTATTACATAGCCTCAGAAGCAAAAACAATTAAACGCAAAAACGCTTTTGGCACACAAAAAACCATTGCTGACAAAAGCAACAAACCGGAAATAATTGTGTACACCAGAAGCACCAATGCATTTGACGCAAAAGTGCGCACTACTGATATCAATAATATACCCGATGAGTATATGATTGATATCGAAAACAACGAAACATCAAAACAAATTTTTTGTGACCTGGAGAAATAAAACATGACAACATTTACAAGAAACAAAGATTTAGTTAAAGAAAAAAGCTTTTCAGCGGGTTATATTAATCAATCTGGATTATATGTAGGGCATTTTACAAAATGCTATGAAAAAGAGGCTGAAAGCGGATCAAAAGCCATTCATTTTGATTTTATGTCTCCGCAGGGACAACAAAGTTTTGATATTTGGCACTACTCAGGAAAAAAAGACAGTGATATTGAAATGGGAATTGAGCGTATCAATGACTTAATGACCGTGCTTAATATTGACACTCTAAAACCAAAAAACAACACGCCTGTTGAAATGTGGGATAGGATGCAGTCAGCGTTTGTAACAAATCGAGTTACAGCCTATCCGCAACTCATTGACACGCCTATTGGCATTGTTTTTCAGCGTGAGGAGTATGCAAAGCAATCTCTGATTGATGGAAAATGGGTAAACAACGGCGAAATAGGAGAGCGCACAGAATTTGTTATGTTTTGTGATTTTGATACACAGGCAACAGCAGCCGAAATAGAGAATGATACTGCTCCAAGCTATGTTGAAAAGTTTTTGGAAAAACAACAAGACGTTAAGCGTTTGAAGCTGTCACAACAAAAAGCCGAAACAGCAAACGTAAAACAACAGGCTGAAAAAATTGTTGATAATTTTTACGATGAGCCATTTTAATTATACATATTATGTAACATCAAAAACAACAGGTTACACACTTGTATTTTCATACCATTTTTTTAATAAATGGTATGAAAACGTGTGGAATAAAAACAAAATACTTGATTACTATTGGATAATAGGTAAAGAAAATGAAAATATTTGAATTGAAACAAATGCAACAGGATTTATTGGATGAGTTATTTTTTAACGAAGATGACGAGCTAGCAAGGACAATACTGCATGGTATTGAAGGAGAGGTTAAAAACAAGTTGGAGTATCTGGCTGATGTACTCATTGAGTGCAAATCACGTGCGCTAGCTGCGAAATATCAAGAGGAAATAGCAGCTGAGAGATTGGGCAATATACGCAAAAAATACGAAAGAGAAGAAGATCGTTTGCGTGATTTTATCAAAACCACGATGGTAGATTTTAATATAGACAAGATTAAAACTGACCTATGCTCAATCTCTAAATCACAGCGCAAATCCGTTGCCTATGCCGCTGATTTTGACGTGCTAAAATTACCAGAGCAGTGCATAAGATATTACGAGCCAGTGCCAGATAAAATGGAAATAGCAAGACATCTAAAAGAGGGTAATAATCTACCAGGATGCAAACTGGTTGATGTTTATGTTGTAACTGTACGATAACATAATAATAAAACCTAATTTATTTACGCCCACTTCCGGGCGTATTTGAGTTAGGTTTTTTTTGGGGTAAATAAAATGAAACAGGAATTAACACAAGAATATTTGAAGTCAATATTAGACTACAACCCTGATACAGGAATTTTTACCTGGAAGCATAGGGATGATAGGAGTAATAGCTGGAACACTAGATATGCAGGTAGTGAAGCTGGTGCTATTAGCAGCGAGTGTGTAATTAATATTTCAATAAATAAAAAACTCTATATAGCAACTAGACTGGCATGGCTTTATGTCTACGGGTATTTTCCAGACTACACCTTGCATTATATAAATAATATTTCGTTAGATAATAGAATAAAAAATATTTGTAAACATAATAGAATGGAAATGAGCCAAAATAGGAAAAAACAAAAAAATAATACAAGCAGTTTTGTTGGAGTATGTTTTAATAAATACCATAATAAATTTCAAGCGCAAATAGCAGCAAATGGAAAAATAAAATATTTAGGTTATTTCAACACAGCAGAAGAAGCCCACGAAGCCTATCTAAAAGCAAAAGCACACTATCACGAGTTTGCATAATGAGACACGAGCTGAGATATTACCAATCCGAGTCGTGCAATGCTGTTGTAAAAGCGTGGAGACAGGGCGAAACTCCCTGCGTATCAATGATGACAGCATTGGGCAAGGCTTTATGTATTGCTGCAATGGCGGAATGGGCGTTAAAGCAAAACAAGCGCATGATTATTTTTGTGCCGACTCAAGAGCTAGTGAAACAAAATTATGATGAGTGTGTTAATTATATTGGCTCTGATAGTGATATTGGTATTGTCTGTACCAAGCTAGGAATTAAACAGCCGCACAAAACCATAGTGGTGGCAATGTATCAAAGTTTTGCGTCTATTAGGGCTAGTAGCGGTAGTTATGACTATATTTTAATAGACGAAGTGCACGGCGTAAGCAACAACCCAGAATCAACCTACCGAAAAATAATACGCTCTTTAACTCGCATTAATCCAAATGCAAAAATAGCGGGATGGACAGCGAGTCCCTATCGTTTAGGGCAAGGCTTATTAACTAATAAATGTCAAAAAGGTGAGCCACTTTTTACCTCAATTTGCTATGACACGTCTGTTTATCCGGGCATACCTAGATTAGTTGAAGAAGGGTATTTAGCGCGCATTGAAGTCATTAATACGCATTACAGCATAGACCTGACAGGCGTTAGAAAATCAGGGCATGAGTTTAACAATAACGACGTTGGCGTTAAATTTGACGCAATATGTGAGGATGCCGTATGTGATGTAAAAAAGTCATTTATTGAGCATGACATTGATACAGCATTGATATTTGTCCCTAATATAACGAGCGGAAATAAGGTTTTAGAGGCGTGGGGAGAGCCAGACACAATACGTTTAGTAAGCAGCGAATCAACAAATGAGTACCGCAAAGAGTCAATAAAATGGTTTAAAAATGGTCGTGGTAAACGCTATCTGGTTAATGTCAACATCTACACAACCGGCTTTAATTTTCCAGCCTTACAAGGCGTTGTGCTTATGAGGGCAACAACCAGCCCAGGTCTTCTGATTCAAATGCTAGGCCGGCTGATAAGGCCCTATGGCGATCTAATCGGTAAGGTATGGGACTATGGGTCAAATATTGAGCGCTTGGGCGGTATAGACGATATTAGAGTGCCACAGCAAAAAAAGAAACGTGGTGATGCACCTAAAAAAACGTGCGGTGAATGCGGGCATTTGAATATTTTATCAGCTAAATACTGTAAAAAATGTGAATCATTATTTGTCAGTGAAAATGAGGATGGCAATTATACCATGCGCACACGCGCTCAAATAGCGCATGACAAGGCTAATAAAACAGCGGCTTATGATATTGATAGTATCATTTATGAGCTTGCGCTAGGTAAAAACAGCGAGTCCTATATAAAAATGTTGTTTTTTTATGACAATGAATTAGTGCATACCGAGCATTTAAAGCTTGATACAATAGGGTTTCCAGGAGAGCACGCGGCAAGATTTATTATGGGCCTTTTTGTTAATATTAAAGACTACTACAAACTTAAAAATCATAATGCAATTAACACTAAAACAGTTTACAAACTGCTCATTGAGCAGCCACAATTTTTTAAAAACATTAAAAAAATAACTGTTGTAACTAAAGGAAATTTTAAAAACATTAGGAGTGTAGAGTATGGATAATATATTAAACTTTATTGACCTACCCAAAAACCAAACTGAGCGCGTAATGATGCAAGACGGACTGTGGTCAATGAGTTGGGAGGTTTTTAGCTCAACCCTGTTTAGGCTCGGAATTGATTATGAGCAATACAGAGACGATGATGTAATAAATTATGAGGATATATTAAAAAAATATGAGCAAATTTGATAAATTATTTGATGGTAGTGATGCGCATTTAATAGATGATGATGATGAAGAATGCAAACATGAAGCGTGGTTGATTGAGCATAGTATGAAGCGTAAGACTTGCTACTCGTGCGGCAAGACAGAGCCAACTGAAAATAATATGCCCGTGCATACAAGGTGAAATATGAATAATGAAATAATTGAAATACTAGACACACTTATTGACTATGCTTACGATCTACAAAACGAATGGGCATGGAAGCGTGGAGAGGTAGCAGGTTTAGCTGAAGAATACATTAACCTGAGTCAAGATATTGAGAAAGCTATATTAATAAAAAATAAAATTGAGAGCATGTAATGCTAGACGAAATATTCAGAATTGAAGCGGATAAGTATCTAAAGGCGCAAAACCTTATCAAGAAAGAGCGAAACTCGCGAATTGAAGGGTATTTAATGGCGTATAAAACACCGGAATCTCGTGATTATATTCTGGAGCAATTGCGAAAAATATCAATAAAAGACAAAGCTGAAATACCTAGTGAGCATAAAGAGCAGGCTGATTTCGTGGCGTGGTTTAGGTCTGAATATCCATGCATACGTATATTCGCCATACCCAACGGGGGAAATAGGTCAATAACAGAAGCTAATCGGCTAAAGGCGGAAGGCGTAGAGCCTGGTGTATTTGATATTTATATACCGGAATGGCATCTATGGATTGAGTTTAAGCGCACTAAAGGTGGTAAAATTTCAAAAGATCAGGATGTTTTTTACAACTATGTGATTGAAAAATGTAGAGACTCTGCATTTTTTGCGTTTGGATGTGATGACGCTAAAAATAAACTATTTACATTTTTAAAAAAAGTAATTAAGATATAACCATCTTAACGGTAGTCTGAGTCAAAAGGTTAGTGCCGACCGCTATGAACCGTCGAGTTGGTGAGAGGCCAACACCAAATTATGAATGATGATGATAAGAAAATGAAAATAGAAATTAAAAATAGAGATACAAACGATGTTATTTTTGCATTTGACTGTGAAAATAACACTATCAAAAAAACAGTTGAAGAAGCTGTTAGATTAAAAATAAATTTAACAGAAGCTAATTTAAGTAGGACTAATTTAAGGGTGGCTAATTTAAGTTGGGCTGATTTAAGTGGGGCTGATTTAGTGGGGGCTTATTTAAGTGGGGCTTATTTAATGGGGGCTTATTTAAGTAGGACTTATTTAAGTGTGGCTGATTTAAGGGGGGTATTAGGAAACATGAAAGAAATTTGCTCTATGCAAATAGAGCAATATCCTATTACTTTTACAAATGAGGTTTTGCAAATAGGCTGTAAAAAATTTACTCACCAAGAGTGGCTTAATTTTGATGATGAAACTATTTTTAAAATGGATGGTAAAGAAGCCTTGTTATTTTGGAATAAATATAAAGATTTTATTTTTAAAGCAATTGAATTGAGATATGGAATTATTTATGAATAAAGACATAGAAACAATTAATCAAATTGAAACTATTTTAAAAGATCTTAAAAGCTCGTCAATATTTTTACGCGAAGAAAAGCAGTTGCTTATGCGTATTGAAGCAAATATTGCAGAATTGAAATTCTTACTTTGTGAAAATGAGGCAATGAGAAAATGATAAAATATATTTATCTTTGGATGGTAACACTATTTGTTGCTGCAATTATGGCTGTAACAATTGTAGGTTTTTTTGTATGAGCAAAAAATTAGGATGGTCAACAAATGATGAAATACTATATTTAAAAAATATTGGCAGGTCTCATTTAACAACAAGAAATGACCGAAAAAAATGCTTGGAAGGGTATATTAAGGCACATAAAAAAAGAATAATAACAAAAGGACTTGATATGTCATTAATTTTAAAAGAGGCTGAAATCCAGTTAAACAGAATATGATTACAAAAATTAAACGTCTTTTTGAAATTGAAAACGAAGAAAGATCAAAAAAGGCATTGGCTGACCAAATGAAATTAATAGACAGTGCTTATATACAAGGCTCTCAATCTGAGAGAGCGCAAAC
>Ga0265297_10002493_pt1 | contig 37237 bp, 22 predicted proteins | sample Munlanlwell13791_FD_192502 | JGI IMG/M metagenome (GOLD analysis project Ga0265297, IMG submission 192502) | Leachate microbial communities from a municipal landfill in Southern Ontario, Canada - Leachate well 137-91 | ecosystem: Engineered > Solid waste > Landfill > Unclassified | place... | reverse complement strand
TTATCTTGTAACAATCAACCGAGATGCATTTGAATTGGTTTTAAATAAATAATAATTTTTCACATAAGACTAGCGGTAAATAAACGCAGGCCGATGGGATGTGAGTTTATGTTTGTAGATGAAGTTCAGATAATGGTTAAATCTGGTAAAGGCGGCGATGGAATCATCGCTTGGCGAAGAGAAAAATATGTTCCGATGGGTGGTCCTTACGGTGGCGATGGCGGCAAAGGCGGAAGTGTCATTTTCCGAGTTGATGAAGGCTTATCCACTTTATTAGATTTGCGGTATAAGAAGCGGATTATTGCTGATTCCGGACAAAATGGTGGATCAAAAAATATGACTGGTGCCGATGGGGAAGATGTCATTGTGAGTGTTCCGGTAGGGACAATCATCTATGATGAGGAAACCAATGCCATATTATGTGACCTTACTCAGCATAATCAAGAATGCGTTATTGCCAAAGGGGGAAAAGGTGGACGTGGAAATACCCATTTTGCAACCTCACGCAATCAAGCACCATATATCCAAGAAAATGGTGAATTGGGTGTCACCAAAAACCTCAGAATCGAATTAAAACTTCTTGCCGATGTTGGTCTTATCGGCTTTCCAAGTGTAGGAAAATCCACATTAATAAGCGTTGTATCTGGTTCCAAGCCAAAAATTGCCGATTACCCATTCACTACGCTTGTTCCTAATTTGGGTGTCGTTGACGTCGAAGGCGTCAAAAGTTTTGTCATGGCAGATATGCCAGGAATAATCAAAGGTGCCAGCCAAGGAGTCGGCTTGGGTTTACAGTTTTTACGTCATATCGAGAGAACCCGAGTGATTGTTCATATTATCGACATATCCGAGGCTTCCGGACGCGATCCATATGATGATTACCTAGCTATCAATCATGAACTCGCTGAATATCGGTTCCAACTAAGTCAAAGACCACAAATTGTTGTGGCTAATAAGATGGATACTTCTGGAGCAGAAGAACGTTTACAAAAACTGCAATCTCAAATCGGTACAGATATCAAAATAATACCAATATCTGCTCTCACCAAAACAGGACTAAAACCATTACTACACGCAATTGTTGATTTGCTTGATAAAACACCATTGTTTAATATATATGAAGATAGCGACGTTGTCGATGAAGTCTTATATGATTTTGATCCAACAGATCCGGGCTTTACTGTTCGACAATTAAGTGATCACTTATTTGAAGCTTTTGGCCCCAGAATCACCAGGATGTTTCAAAAGACACGCTTTGGTAATGAGGAGTCTATAAAGCATCTTTCTCGTTGCCTACGTCGAATGGGCGTTGACGATGAATTAAGAAAAATTAACATTAAAAACGGCGACACGGTTCGGATAATTGATTATGAATTTGAATTCATCGACTAAATGCCGGTTTTGCGGTTTCTTGACAACGCCAATCACCGATGGTGGTTTCAAACTACACAAATGTCAAAATTGTGGTTTGATTTTCAAAGATCAAATTGATTTCCTAAATCCTTCTCAAGAAATGAAACGATACAATCAACATAGCATTGACCCCGATGACGGATATTTAAAATCAATCAACGATTTTATATCTTTTGCCATTGACCCCTTTCCTGAAATAAAAACAATTCTTGATTATGGTTGCGGCCGCATCGGGTATTTAGGCAGTCGACTTTCCGATATCGGATACCAAGTGTCCGAATATGATTTGTATTACCAACAAAATCAACTCGTTTTGGAAAACCAGTATGATTTAGTATGTACCGTCGAAGTGATTGAGCATTTTCAAAATCCCAAAGTAGAATTTGCACGATTATGCCAACTTGTTAAGACCAATGGATATCTAGCAATTAAAACTCAATTTGTCCCAATCGAGTTTAAAAATTGGTGGTATATCCGTGATACAACCCATTATAGTTTCTTTTCTAATCAAACATTTGTCTATATTGCCGCAACATACGGTCTTAAAATAGTATTGAATGATCATATACAGACAATCGTATATCAAAAAAAATGATGATTTTTCATCATTTTTGTTTTATTTCCGGTCATTAAAGCATTACAACACATAAAATAACAAAATATTTTCAAAATTTAATTGTGATATTATTATGTTTTATTTTATTGTATTATATATATCTTTATCGTTTTTAATATGATATTTTTGTGTTTTGCTTTTTTGATTCTCAGAAGGTATTTATATAAGGGTTTTAATCTGTATATGATGTTTATAGCATTCATTAATTATATAATTAGCGCATAATTATTTAATTGAACTGCTTAATAATCATACTCTTATTTATCGCAAGCAGCAGAAGTAACTCAATACTAAATTATGTGGATTCTTAAAAACGAAAATGATATAATGATAAATGATGAGGTGATTGCATGTACAGTTATCTAAAAGGTTCGATTACAGAAATCCGATCTAATTACATTACGCTTGAAGTCCATGACATCGGATTTCATGTTCTTACACCAAATCCATACTTATTTACTGTTGGAAAAGAAACGATTCTATACGTATATCAAAAGGTAACCGATGATGAAATCAATTTATTTGGTTTTAGTTCGTCGGAAGAAAAAGAGTTATTCTTAAAGCTAATCAGTGTTAATGGGATCGGTCCAAAAAGCGCTAATGCCATCTTAGCAGCTGGATCTGTCGAATCAATTGTTACTGCTATTGAATCTGGAAATGCAAAGTATTTACAGAAGTTCCCTGGGATTGGTCCAAAAGCAAGTCAACAAATAATTCTGGATTTACACGGTAAGATTGACATTTCATCAGTATCATTAAATTCAAGCGCTCTTTCAGAAGTTGATGATGCATTACAAGCATTAGGATATAATGGTAAAGAAATTAAAAAAATTCTTCCGAAATTAGATTCTAATAAAACAACCAATGAACTCATTAAAGATGCTTTGAGAATGATGCTAAAATAATACGCCACAAAGAGAAGAAGTCAAAAAAAAGTTGTCATTTCGACAACTTTTCTTTTTGTTTATATTTTATTTTTCAAAAGTGCTTTTTATGAATTGATGATCATTTGATACTGTTAATGCTAGCATTAATAATATCCTCGCTTTTTGACCATTTAAATTAGGCGCAAGAATACAACCAACATCCGTGAGATTTTTGCCACCACCAATATAACCATATGTATCTAAAACTCTTCCCGAAGGGCATCGAGAACAGATAACAACCGGTATTTTATTGGCAATAGCATGTTTGATTCCCTCAAGCATCATGGGTGGAACATTACCTCGGCCAAGGGCTTCAATGATTATTCCTTTGGCATTTAACTCATCAATGAGAAAATTAATGAGAGCAGAATCCATCCCAGAACACACTTTTAATAGATGAACATTTTCTTCAATAGCATCAGTAGGAATATGTCTTTTCGTATAATTTACCGTTCGATAAAAAATAACTTCTTTACAATCGACAATTCCCAAAGGACCAAAATCCATTGATTTAAAAGTATCAAGCGTCAGTGTATTTGTCTTAGTCACTTCGCTGGCAGCATTTATTTGATCGTTAAGAACGACAAGGGTTCCTTTGTTTCTTGACTTAGGTGACTTGGCAACCAGGATCGAAGATACCAAATTATTGATGCCATCGAAGCCAAGCTCTGATGAGGATTTCATCGAACCAGTTACAACAATAGGCTTAGGTGAGTATATAATCAAATCCATAAAATAAGCTGTTTCTTCTAAGGTATCAGTTCCATGAATGATAACGGCACCGTCAATATCTTGGCGTTCAAAAAGCTTTTTTATGACAGCAGAAAGTTGCAACATCAAGGTAGGAGTGATCGATGGACTAGGGACTTCTGAAAACTCAATGATTTCAAGTTCGTTGTAAAAATCCGAATTCCATAAATTAGCCATGATGTCTTTGGCAGTCAAAGCTGGTACTACCGAATGGTTACCTTCATCAATTTTCATCGATATCGTACCACCGGTAAATAATAAAGCAACCTTACCCATAATAGGCCCTCCAGAAGTTATTCATATGTAAATCATGATTATATTATAACACAAGGGTAATAAGATAGGTAAATCATTAAATAAAGAAACGTGTTTGGGTTCAATGTCATCAGCTATTTAATGGTGATTTTGAAATCCAGACATTCTAAGGGCGTGTTTTAGCGAAATAAGAACAGTATTCGATTTTGCACATATCAACATTGTTTTTAAAATTGGCCACGTATAGCAGTTCATTGTTAGTTAACATAATATCTATTATAGGAAGTTAATGGACTTCTCTCAAACTTCAATTTTTCTCCACATAATATATTCATATTGAAATAATGATGTGTTGTTATGGAGATAACATAATACTTCTTCTCTTGTAAACATGTTCTTTTAATTGCGATGAGTATGATATTTGTTGGCTTTTCTCTGTTTTGATCTTCTGTTGGATATCAACACCAAAATTTGCCAAATTTTTGCGTTTTTTTCGATAGGCATAGGTATTTACCCATCAAGGGCGTAAAAACTCTTCCTGTGACGAATTAATAAAATAAAAAAAAGCACTGTATTTACCAGCACTTTTAAAATTCCATTTCATCTACTACTTCGATTCCAAGATTGGCCGCAAATTTATATGCCGCCTCAATCGCCTCATCGTATAAGTGTTTTGGATGATGGGCATCAGAAGAAATAATCACTTTTGCTTTTCGTTCCTTAGCCAATTGCCAAAATTCCAAACGAGGATAAATATATCGATTCCCTTCTGAGTAATGATATGTTCCGCGTCGAATTCCGTTGGCATTAATCTCAAGAGGAATGTTATACTTGACTGCCGCATCAATGATTTTTTCCGATGCGGCTTTAACCGAGTTGTCAAAGTTTCCGTATCCAAATAGCATTAAGTCGGGATGACAAACAAATTTAAATATTCCTGAGGCAATCGCTTTCACAAGTGTATCAGCGTATCTTTTCAGTTCTGTTGGTAAAGTCAACTCGAAAGTAGATTTTAGATTTTTAGCACTTTCTCCCAACGTAATATAGTGTTGACCCAAAGCTAAAAAATCAAATTGTTGGTTTAGCTCTTTATAATACTGTTCATGATGATCAAAATATTCGATCTCTAATCCTTTAAGAATTTTGATACGGTCAGAATATTTTCTGATTGCTTCATCACATTCATCAATATATATTGGTAATTCATTTGGTAACATCCGAATGCTTCGATCTTTTAAATCTTCGAAAGGGGCATGATCAGACATGCCAATTGTTTTGAGCCCAACTTCAATTGCTTTTTTGACATAGTCTTCCACTGTCCCTTCAGCGTGGCGACATAAATACATATGGGTGTGATAATTAGCCTTCATCATTTTATACGCAGATGGCATCCGATGCTATCCTTCCGTGCTAACGCTTGTGCAGTGATAATCTTTGCGGTGGTAGCCAAATTAAGTGTCTCATAATACGTTTTAGTCAAATTCGGATATTTGATTAAATCATTGAAAATGGTGTCTAATACATCAGCTGTCAATTTTAGTCCATCCGTGTTGCGAACGATACTAACATGTTCATCCATATAATTTCCAATCTTTCTTCGAATTGGTTTGTAATTATAATTATATGAAGGTAATTTTTTTTGGTAGTCAATAATGGAAATAAAAACATTTGGAAGGGTTTTATCAACTTCTTCCGCGATTGCCATTCCAAAGACAGCACATTCTAAAAGCGAATTCGATGCCAAACGATTGGCACCATGTACTCCACTATTAGCACATTCTCCGACCGCATATAAATTTTTTACTGTGGTCTCACCATTGAGATCGGTGGAAATGCCTCCACATATGAAGTGTTCACAGGGAGCAACTGGAATCAAGTCAATTCCCATAATCATTCCATGCTCCTTGCATTTTTGAAAGATTGTTGGAAAACGTTTTTCTAAAAACTTCGGATCCATGTGTGTTGTGTCAAGAAAGACGTGATCGGTCCATGTATCATACATTTCCCGAAAAATCGCTTGTGAGACTATGTCTCGGGGAGCTAGCTCCATCAACTCGGGAGCATATTTACCCATGAATCTTTCTTTTTGGACATTTAGTAATGTTGCCCCTTCGCCACGAACTGCTTCTGAAATCAGAAACCGCTGTCTTGATTTTCCTTCATCAACAAAAAACGCAGTTGGATGAAATTGAACAAACTCCATATTTTTGATTTCTGCACCGATACGATTAGCTAGACCAATTCCATCTCCGGTAGCAGACAGATCATTGGTAGTAGCATTATATACTGACCCGATTCCCCCGGTTGCGAGAACGGTTTTTTTTGCATATATTGCATAGTATTCGTTGCTTCCAGACAGAACAGTAGCACCCAAGCAAGCACCCTGATTATCTTGCAATAAATCAATGGCCATGGTATGCTCTAAAACAGTAATGTTTGGATGCTGATAAAGAATATCCACTAGGCTTTTGGTTGTGCGAAATCCGGTGGCATCACCGCCAGAATGTATAATCCGTCGATATTTGTGACCACCTTCTTTGGTTAATAATATTTCGTCGTCAGCGCCACGATCAAATTCCACACCAAAAGCCATCAGTTTTTTGATGGCCTCATCGGCATTATCGACAAGAACTTGGACAGCATGAAGATCATTTAGATAAGATCCGGCTTTCATGGTGTCTTCAACATGACTAGCATGTAATTGAACATCGTCATTTAATTCGGCGGCAATACCACCTTGAGCAAGCATTGAATTGGAATTAATTAATGTTTGCTTGGCTAATAATACGATTTGCGTTTTTGAAGAAATGTTTAATGCAGTAAATAAACCAGCCAGTCCTGAACCAATGATAAGAACGTCAGTTTTAATATCCATATTAACTCATCTCCAGCATTTTACGTAATGATTCATAAGCCTTGAGCCGGATGCCTTCAGGAACCGTGATTTCATAATTGTCATTTTTTAATGAATTATAGACATCATCCAAACTGGTTAATTTCATATCAAAGCAGGCCAGATCCGGCGTCAGTATATGAAATGTTTTATTTGGATTTGCTTTTTCTAGTGGATGCAAAATCCCTTTTTCCGTGCCGATGATGAATTCTAAAGCTGGTGAATGGAAAGCGTAATCGATAATTTGCTTTGTACTACCGACAAAGTCAGCACTTTTACTGACAGCTAAGGGGGCTTCTGGGTGAACTAAAAACAAGGCGTTTGGATATTGTTTTTTCATCTTATCAACCATTTTAGCAGTTAAGCGATTATGGATGCAACAAAATCCTGGCCACAAATCAATATCATAATGATATTTATCCTTTAAATACATTCCCAAGTTTTTGTCAGGAATATAAAGCATTGGTTGATCCTTATACGCTGTGATAATCTTTTCGGCGTTGGAACTGGTTACGCAGATATCAGACAAGGCTTTAACATCGGCGTAGGAATTCACATAACAAATAATAATCCGATTTGGATGTGCCTTTTTGTAAGCCTCTAACTGGGAACTAGAAATCATCATTGCCATGGGGCATTTGGCTTCTTGTACAGGAAGGAGGACTTTTTTATTCGGAGACAATATTTTAGCGGTTTCCGCCATAAAGTTAACTCCACAAAAGACAATGACTTTGGCATCAGTTGTAGCAGCTATTCTGGACAGTTCCAAAGAATCACCCACAAAGTCGGCAACGTCTTGAACTTCAGCGTTCTGATAGTAATGAGCCAAGATAATTGCATCCTTGATTTTTTTTAAATGGCGAATATCGTCTTGTAACATTGGCAATTCCTTCTTTTATTATAACATACTATTATTATATGCTTTATGGCCGAAAAAGCCAAGAATATGATATAATAATACCGGAAAACTCCGATAAAGTAGGTGGTATCATGTATGAACCATTAGCAAACCGTATTCGTCCAAAAACGTTTGAGGAAGTCGTTGGCCAAACAAAAGTCATTCATATCATCGAAAAAATGCTCCAGGAAGAGAAATTGGTTTCACTTATTCTCTATGGGCCCACTGGCACTGGCAAAACCACCATCGCAATGTTGGTTGCTCAATATTTTCCTCTCAATAATTATAAATTTAATGCTTCAACTGACTCCAAGCAAACTTTAAGAAGCATTGTAGAAACTACAAAGTTATATGGTAATGTGTTATTAATAATTGATGAAATTCATCGAATGAATAAAGATATTCAGGATTATTTGTTACCATACGTCGAAACGGGAAAAGTAATAATGTTGGGATTAACTACCGAGAATCCATATATAGCCTGTAATCCGGCAATTCGGAGTCGAGTGTCGATTTTTCGTTTGGACCGTTTAACAACAAACGAAATCATCAAATATCTTCGGACGGTAACAATTGATGATATTAAGCCAGGTTTAATAATCGCGGATGACACATATGAGTACATTGGCGTCGCAGCTAACGGGGAAATTCGTAGTGCTATCAACATGCTTGAGTTACTGGCTATCGAGGCTGATCCGAATCAGTTGATTGGCATAGATTATGCCAAAGAGGTTTTGGGTAAACCTGCGCTTTCCGTTGATAAAAATGGTGATGACTATTATGACATTCTTAGTGCTTATCACAAATCCGTAAGAGGTTCTCACGTTAATGCTGCTCTTCATTATTTAGCTAGATTGATTGTCGCTGATGATTTGGAATCATTATTAAGACGAATTTCGGCGATTGTTTATGAAGATATTGGGTTAGCCAATCCTAGTATGGGGCCGAAAGTGGCGGCAGCGTGTGATATTTGTCGACATATCGGTTTTCCTGAAGCAATCAATGCTTTGGGGATGATTACAGTGGAAATGTGCATTTCGCCAAAATCTAATTCTGCCCATCTGGCAATCAATGCCGCGATAGAGGATGTTCGTTTAGGAAAAACTCCTAAAGTTCCTTCGCATTTAATTAATAATCCAACCTATGATAATAAAAGTGTCTACAAATATGCTCACGATTTCCCTGGCCATATTGTTTCTCAACAGTATCTTCCTACCGATCTTGAGGGAACCGTTTATTACCATGCCCAACTGCATACCAAACTAGAAAAGATGCTTGCGGAAGAATACGAAAAAAATCAAGTGATACTAAATCAAAACCATAAAGGGTAAAATTTATATAATAATTACAATTTAAAAAGGACATTCCAACTTTTGGATTGTCCTTTTATATTATTCAAAGCCAATGATTCTAGATTACCTTGCAGATTTTATCGCTTTGGGTATCAATAATGACCGGAATGACAACTGGTTTTCGTTTCGTTTCTTTGTATAGATATCGTTGCACTTCATCGCGAATTGAATCCTTATAGATTCGCCAATCAATATACCGATTGGCAAATTGCTTTTTGGTAATGTTAGAATAGATTTCCTCGATTTTATTGATAACTTCTTCATTGTCACGCATATACATAAAACCACGGGACACAATCTCGGGTTGATTAAACATTACCCGTTCTCGAGCATCAATGTTAGCGATGATTAACAAAAAGCCATCTTCGCTTAATAATTCCCGTTCCTTAAGAACAGTGTCGTTAATATCGGAATCAAAATTTCCATCGACCATAATTGAACCATTCATCACGGTGTCATGCTTCATAGCTAATTCACCATTTTCAAAGGTTACGACTTCACCATTATCGATGAGAACAACATGATCCTCCGAAAAACCATAATCGATAGCTAAATCGTGTTGAGCAAGTTGATTCCGATATTCACCATTAATCGGAATCAAATATTTAGGTTTTACGAGGCTATACATTAATTTTAAATCTTCCATTGAAGCATGGTAAGGCGGAAGAATCTTTTTGTCAAATTTAACCACGCGCGCTTCAAGACGGAATAAAGCATCATATGTCTTGGCCGCGATTTTTTCGGTACCGACCACAGGCGGGCACATCATCAGCACCGTATCTTTATAATTGAGTTTGAGTAAACGATCATAACCCTTGCACATCCGTTGCAACATAAAGAAAGGTTCATGTCGTTCACCAGTTACCAAGAAAACGACATCATCGAATTCATTGTTATTGCTTTCATCAATATATTTTAGGTTCACGAGTTTATCGGCTGGAATTTGGATGTATCCCATTGTCTCACCAATATCTACAAGTCTCTGAGCCCGGCGTCCAATGATTGAAATTCTTTTATTCAGTTTCAAAGCTTCATTAATTATTCGTTGAATATGAGCAATCTCAGTTGAATACATCGCAACAATGATTCGACCTTCCGCTTTTGTGAAGGTGTTTCTAATCGCGTAGATTAGATTATAATCGCTTGTTGAGTGTCCTATAGAAAGAGCACCCGATGACTCACAAAGGAGTGCCAAAACGCCTAATTGTTGGAAGTGGACTAGTTTGTCGAATTCGGTGGAATAAAAATTGCCAACATTTTGATCAAACGTAAAATCGGTGGCATATACAATGACACCATCGCTTGTTAATATTCCGATACCCGCTGATTCAGGAACCGAATGGGTTGTGGAGTAATAGATGATTTTAAAGGTTGGAAACAGGATTGGTTTAGCAATGTCAACGATATGTAGCTGATTTAAATCAGGTTCCATTTTGTTTTCCTTTAACAAATCCTTCAAAACGGCTATCGCAAAATTGGTCCCATAGATTGGTGGATTCAAGGCGGAAATTATCATCGGGAGAGCCCCGATATTCTTATCATGAGCGTGAGAGATAAAGACGCCGACGATATCCTCTTTCCGTGATTCCAAGTAACTGATGTCTGGAATTACCGCATCAACACCCAGCAAATCACCGGAAGGATGTTTTAGTCCTGCATCCAAAACAATGATTTTCTTATCAATTTCGACGCAATACAGATTTTTGCCGTTTTCTCCCAGACCGCCCAAAGCAAAAAACTTGATCTGGCTCATATAAAGCTCCTTTCGTGTTGGCATGGAATGGTCTATGCAAAGTAATTATACCGCAAATCATATGATATGAAAATGAAAATAACGTAAATCACGTTATCTTTCAGTAGTTCCATATTTTTCTAACCAAATCTTAAACAAAAACGGGATGGTTGTGATAATATTATATCAGGTGATATAATGATCAATTATCCTCTCAAACGTTCATTGATGCATACGAAATCTGTTTCCGCTTCTAATCGAGGGATGGATTTAGAGGCTGCCATCAACGAAACCAATGAATATTACATCAGTAACGATATCGCATACATATATAAAAAGCCAATTCCGATTCAGGTTGTCAAAGTTGATTACGAACGTCGAAGTGCTGCCCGTATATCTGAGGCTTACTATAAAATTCCTTCAACAACGGATTATAATGGTATTTACAAGGGTAAATACATTGATTTTGAAGCCAAAGAAACAAAAACAAAAACCGCTTTTCCGATGAAAAACATCCATGAGCATCAAGTTAATCATTTGGAAAATATCATCAAGCACGGTGGCATCGGCTTTGTAATTGTTGCTTTTACAGCTTTAGACAAAATCTTTCTGATGGAGGCTCACTATATTGTCGATTTCTATAAACGTTCCGAAAACGGCCGGAAATCTATCTCCTATGCTGAGTTCGTCACTTTCGGTCATGAAATAAAGGAAGGCTATGTTAAACGCATAGATTATCTTAAAATTATTGATCAACTATATTTTCAGTTATAAAAAAAATCGAGGTTGTCTTTTCCGAGAATCATATCGGAATCGACAACCTCTTTTTTGTTTCCGCCGTGAAGACGCGGACGTTTAATCAGCGGATTTAGGGATATATGAAAAGAATTTACGATCTTCATTAATTAAATGACCCATAATCAAATCATTGATAATAAAGGCCATTGAGATTGGTGATTGACCTTCTTCATGTAAATACTCTGAAGATATCTCGCTGGTACGTATCAATAATTCTTGATGAATTCGTTGATGCTCTTCAAAATCTGGATAGTTCAATTTTTCAATAATTAATTCCTCGGATGAAAAATGATTTGCCACAAACATCAATAATCGATCTATCTGCTCAGAAATCTGCTGGGGTGCAGCCCCGGATACAGTCAGAAAAACCAACTTGTTTCCGATTTCTAATAACTCACGATGTTGTCCGTCGATGGTTAAATCGCCGCAATTCCACTCGTTATTCCATTCTAAATAAATCGGTTCTGTACTTGATTTCATCGTTTCACCAGCGCTGACAATTGTATTTCGCCCGTGTTCTTTGGCTATATACATTGCATCATCGGTACGTTTATACCATTGATTGAAGTCTTCACTTTTATGACGCTCCGCCACCCCGAAACTGGCAGTAACTTTTCCAACCCTAGGATGAGGAGTGTTGTTAAGAATATCAAACATTCTTTGGGCTGCAATCATTGCTTCATCAATGATGGTGTTTGGTAATAAAACGACGAATTCCTCCCCGCCGACCCGCGAAATAATATCGGATTGACGGAGCGTGCTTTTCAATAGTCGAGCAGTTCTTTCTAATATTTCATCGCCAACTGGATGGCCCCAAATATCGTTAACATATTTAAAATGATCAATATCAATGGCTATCATCGAAAGTGGGACATTGGCTGAATTCGCTTTGGCAATCTCTTCAAAAACACGACTATAAAAGAAATTGCGATTATAAAGACCAGTAAGTGGATCAATGATTGCGGCTGTACGCAACATTTCTTCTTTCTTAATCATATCCGTGACATCTCTTGCGGATGAATAAAAGAAATTGCCTTGAGGAACGGCTCGCCATTCAAGATACTTATATGAGCCGTCAGTGCAACGAAAGCGATTAATAAATTGAAATATTCCTTTATGTTTTTTAAGCTTTTTCATCGCATTCAGAGTTGCTTCTTTATCATCCTCATGAATTAAAGTATAAAAATTAATGTTTTCCAGTTCATCAACGCTATATCCCAAAACCTCCTCAAATCGTTTGTTGACCTTGAGAAAAAAACCGTCCGGGTCTGCCATGCAGAACATATCAACACTTATTTCTAAAAACGCTTCAAACTCATTTTCTAAATGAACTTCATTGGTTATATCACGGATAATGCACCCGAAAAATCCGGGGTCAAGCGGAAATACCCAAAGTAGCAATGTTATCTCTGGCAATAAATCGGATTTCTTTTTTTCAAAATAATACTGTTTTGCTAGGGAATCATCAAAAAATTGTTCCCATAAATCATCGTTTGGATTCTTTTGACATAAGAAATCATCTAGCCGTTTGCCGAGAACCATCTCTTTTTGAAGATTAAACAAGGTTGTGAAACTTGAATTTACTTCGACAATTGCGTGTTTTTTGGTTTTTCCTTTCGAATTACCGTCAAATCGAATGAGACAAAATGGTTCCGGCGCATTCCCGAAAAAAGAATCAAGTAAGGCATGAATCATTCACCCACCTCCGTCATGACATCGTATTATCAAATCTCCGAGGATAATACTGTGGCTCCCCAATTTCATTGTAGAGCATGAAAAGCCGTTTTTCAATCGATATAATGCAAAAAAGCAATAAAAAACCTTCTGTCAAAATATTCATTTTGGGACAGAAGGTGATATTTAACAAAAAATAGAAAGTGTTATTTTGCAGCCTTAATCATTAATTTGACCATCTTATCAGCGAAAGCGACTGGATCTTTGACTGTCAAACCCTCAATTAACAGCGCTTGGTCAAACAAAATCCATGCATAATCATTTAAAGAGGATGGATCATTGGCAAATACGGTTGTGATGGCTTTAAACAATTCGTGTTTTGGGTTGATTTCTAAAATTTTATCAGCTTTAAGGTCTTTATCACCCGGCATTTGACTGATTACTTTTTCCATTTCAAATGATAGTCCTTCTCCGGATACTAAACAAACCGGAGAATCCGTCAAACGAGTCGAAATTTTTACATCTTTGACTTCAGATGCCAATGTAGTTTTAATTGCCTCTAACAAGTCTTTATGTGTTTCTTCGAGATCTTTAACTGTCTGTTTTTCGGTTTCATCAATTAAGTTCAGATCGCCTTGATTAATCGATTTGAAGGCATGCTTTTCGTACTCATGGAGAATATTTATCATAAACTCGTCGATGTCATCTGATAAGATCAAAACATCATAATTTTTAGATTTCAATAAATCCATTTGCGGTGAAACTAAGATTTGTTCTTTAGAGGCGGCAGAACCGTAAAAAATATCCTTTTGATCAGCCGGCATCTTTGTAACGTATTCTTTTAAAGTAATTGGTTTGTCTTCATTTACGGTTTTAAATAGTATCAAATCTTGTAACAACTCTTTCTTCTCGCCGTAATTATCATAAATACCATATTTCATATCAATGCCGAAGGCTTTGAAGAATTCTTCATATTTATCTCGATCATTTTTTAAAGTCTTTTCCAATTCAGACAAAATCTTTTTCTCTAAGTTGGCAGCGATTTTAATCAGTTGTCGGTTATGCTGTAAAACCTCACGAGAAATGTTAAGTGATAAATCAGGAGAGACTACCAATCCTTTGACAAAACGAAGATAGTCTGGCACCAATTCTTTGCACTTTTCCATGACAAAAACGCCTTTAGCATATAACTGGAGTCCTTTTTCATATTTCTCCGAGTAGAGGTTATATGGAGCTTTTCCTGGGATGAATACAATTGCTTTGTATGTCAAAGCACCTTCCACATCGGTCCAAATGGTTAAAAGGGGATCGACATAATCAAAGTATGTATTCTTGTAAAATTCGTTTAGGTCGGTGTCTTTGACTTCGGCTTTCGATTTGTTCCAAATTGGGGTCATCGAATTGAGAGTTTTGATTTCCGTAATCGTTTCATACTTATCTTCAATCGGTTTTCCCTCGGCGTCTAAAACCGGTTTTTCAGTTTCCTGTTCCATCATGATGGGATAACGCACATAATCTGAGTATTTTTTGACAAGCGATGATAGTTTATAGGTTTCTAAGAATTCATCGTAGTTTTCCTCATCTTCATTTTTACGCAGGTGAAGAGTAACTGTTGTCCCTCGATCGGGTTTATTAATTTCTTCAATAGTATATGAATCTTCTCCTTTGGATGTCCAAAGGAAGGCCTTTTCACTGAATGGCGACTTGGTGCGAACTTCAACAGACGTTGACACCATAAATGCTGAGTAAAAACCAACCCCAAATTGGCCGATTAAATCGACTTCTTTGGCATCTTTTTCTTTAATCGTTTTCAAAAAATCAAGCGTTCCGCTTTTCGCAATAGTTCCTAAGTTGTTGACAAGATCATCATAGGTCATTCCGATACCATTATCGGAGATTGTAATCGTTCTTTTCTTTTTGTTGACATCCAAATGGATTTCATAATCATTCGTTTTTTCTAGTTTTTCATCAGTAAGTGAAGTCAAATGGTATTTATCAATGGCATCACTAGCATTGGATATTAACTCCCGTAAGAATATTTCTTTGTTGGTGTAGATTGAGTTGATCATTAGGTGTAACAACCGCTTAGATTCGGTTTTAAACTCTAGTTTTTCCGACATTTTTTCATCCTCCATTTATGTTTCCGATAACTATTATACCCTTAATAATTAGCAGAGTCAAGCATAGAGTGCTAATAGTGATAATTTTTACAATATTTCTACTTTTCACTTGTAAGATTGATGGCTAATATTTTACGATTCTGCAAAGCAAGTCCAATAACAACGCACAATAGCATTGAAGGAAGCATATACAAAGCGTTATATAATAATGATCCAACAACAATTGCCGACTCACCCAGTGACATACCAAACAGATTGTTCATAAATCCGATTTCCGTGGGAATATATTCGGCCCAGAAAATGATACCTGCTATTGATGCTACAATATATCGTAGAGTGCTCCCCAATATAATTCCCAAAGAAAAAGGTAATGGTTTAGATAAAGCATTTTTAAATATACCGCCTAACCCGATAACCATAAACGCCAGAAAATAATCCATAATAAACTGAGGTATGGAAAGTATGAATGGTGGTTTTAACAAACATTGAATCAAACCAAATAAAGCTCCAGCAATGATACCATTATACCAACCTCGTCGGTAACTAACCACAAAAACTGGTAACATCGCAATGGAGATGCTACCACCGTAAGGCAGTTCATATATTATCCCACAAATAAAATCAAGGATAACAGCCATTGCCACAAAAACTCCGAGTTCCACTAAAACAGCAACTTGATGATTTTTTTTCAATTAATCTCCTTTAGGGACAAAAAAAGCCCCTTATATATAAGGGACCCGTTCGTAAAAAGATGTTCCTACGCTGGCATTATCCAGATCAGGTAAGGTCTATAACGGAATAGTTATACTCTCAGCCCAGTTCCCCGAGCTCCCCTTATTTGGTAATGAAATTATATCATAAAATGATCGTTAAGTCAAAATAAATTTGCTGGAGTAATTATTTGGAAAACATGATTTTTTCACTATTAAACATGCGGTTAAGCAAGACGATCAGTAAGGCGGTAAATACTAAATTAGCCATGACAGTAATCATCATGTACATGGTGATGTTAGGATCAAATGTCAAAACGGCTATTAAAGATTGAACCGTATTATATATCGGTATCAAATAGAACCACCAACTTGCATTGGCTCCTTCACCGAAAATCGATGAGATACCGATAATGATAGTCAACAGATATATTGGCGTAATCAACGTTCCGGCTTCTTTTAAATTCTTGGCATATGCGGAAACCACGGATATAACGCCGACTATAACGAATACTGTTGAAAACAACAATCCCAAAATCATCGCATATTCACCGATGCCATAGATTGATAAGAAATCGATATCTTCACCAAATAGTTTTGGGAATGAGGTGATTATACCGATAAATGAAGAAATTGCTGAAAGTAAAGATAACACTCCAAGGCTCGCTACTTTTCCCATTGCAATTTGACTACGTTTAACTGGGGTCACTAACAAGGTTGCCATCGTTCCGCGTTCTTTTTCACCAGCGATTGACTCAGGTCCGATGGCCATCGCACCTGAGAATAAAAACATTACTACTAACATTGGCAATAAGGTTGCCATAATGGTGCCCATAAGTTTTTTTTCATCGATAGGTTGTGTGCCGACATTATACAACAAAACTGTAGTATCCTCGTACAATTGGTATGATAATGCTTTACCGTAAATATCAAGATATCCACGATAAACCTGATAAATTGTTTGCGATTGAGATTCGTTGCCATTATAATAAATATCTGCTGTTGCTTGATATCCATCGACAAGATTTGACTCGATGTTAGCGGGAAATACGATGATTAAATCCCATTCACCTTGATCGACAAGTGTCATATATGTAGGAATTTCCGAAGCTGCAATGGTTATTATATTATCGATGTTCTCGTTATCAGGTAATGCGTAGATTGATGTAAATCCTTCTGTAGGATTTACAATTGCAATATTTCCTGGGTCGGGAGCGGATAGACTAGTCATGGCTGTACCCATGAAAGAATAGATGATGAAAATCATCAGACCCGGAAGAATCATGACTGAAAAAAGTAACCTCTTATCTTTAATTACACGATCCCATTCTTTTTTGAAAATCGTCAAAACGTTTTTCATATTAAGCTTCCTCGCTTTCTGAGGCAACCAATTCAAAGAATTGATTTTCGAGGTTTGCTTCTGTACCGCCAGCTTCGTCAATTGTTTCCGTTAATAATAATTTCCCATTGATAATGATACCAACTCGATCACATATTTTTTCAACAACACTAAAGATATGGGTCGATATTATAATCGTTTTTCCTTCGTTTTTTAGTTCGGTCAGATAATCCGTAACTACTTTTGCGGTCAAAACATCTAATCCATTCGTTGGCTCATCAAAAACGATGACAGCCGGATCATGCAACAACGAAATGGCGATTTGCACTTTTTGGCGCATACCCGTGGAAAGTTCCCCAACTTTAACCTCGGCAAAGCGATCAATACCGAATTTTTCGAAGAGTTGTTTTTTTCGTTCTTTAATGATGTCTTCCGTTACCCCTCGCAAACGAGCAAAATAATCAAACAAATAGTTTGGCGTAAAAAAAGCTTCCAGTTGCAAGTCGCTTGTTAAAAACCCAATTGACTGACGGACACCTTCAGGATCAGTTATTACACTATGTCCATTGACAATAATATCTCCCGAATCCGGTTTAATGAGTGTGGAAATACAACGTAAAGCTGTAGTTTTTCCAGCACCATTTGGACCAAGTAAACCGTATATTTCCCCTTTATATGCGGTAAAGGAAAGACCATTGACAGCAACTTTTCTTTTATCTTTCACCCGTTCGATTTTTTGTTGTTTTTTCGAAAGAATATAAGTTTTGGTTATATCTTTGATAATAACTTGTGCTTCCACAAAATCACCTCTACATGGATTAGATAATAAAAGGTGGCAAATTCCGATTGTTTTTTCGAATTCAACCATCTTATAGTGGTTAACCAGACAAAGCAAATCAACTAACGAATGATTTCAAGAATAATTGGTGGAGTTGTGATAGGATAATCAACGATATCAAAGGCTTCTGTTAAAGAATCAAAGATATCCGCGCTAATGGGTTTGTCCGCATATATGCGCGCCAACGTTTCACCACTATTGACATGATTACCAATCTTTTTGGCTAATACAATTCCCACCATCGGATCAATGATATCATCTTTAGTTTCACGACCCCCACCTAATTTCATAGATGCCAAGCCAATATTTAAAGCTTTGATTACTTTTATATATCCGGTTTTTTCGGATTTGAATTCCACTATTTCTTTGGCTTTTATAAAATGTTCTAAATCATCAATATGTCCACCTTGAGCTGTGATGAATTCGTAAAATTTAGCTAAAGCCTTTCCATTGTGCAAATTATCATAAGCAATTGTTTTTGCTTCTTCAAGGGTTTTTGTCTGTTTTGCATTATATATCATATGCGATCCGATTTCCACACATAAAGTTTCTAAATCATGAGGCCCGTGACCCGATAATGTATCGATTGCTTCTTTGACTTCTAACCGATTGCCAACTGCTAGTCCTAGTGGTTGGTTCATATCGGTCACAAAAGCAATGACAACTTTTCCAAACGACTTACCAATATTGACCATCAAGCGTGATAAAATCCGCGCATCATCAATAGTTTTCATAAAAGCCCCATCACCAATTTTAACATCAAGGCAGATAACATCGGCCCCAGCTGCTAATTTCTTCGACATGATTGAAGAAGCAATAAGAGGAATTGAGGGTACTGATCCAGTTACATCACGCAAGGCATATAATAATTTATCAGCGGGAACAAGTTCGGCTGTTTGTCCAGCAACAGCTATATTAATCTTGTTAACCTGATCGATGAAGGCTTGTTCAGAAAGGTTGATGTGACAACCATCAATTGATTCAAGCTTATCAAGTGTTCCTCCAGTATGACCCAATCCCCGACCAGAAAGCTTAGCAAGTTTAGCCCCGGCAGAAGCAACTAACGGGCCTAATATAAGGGTTGTTTTATCGCCAACTCCACCGGTTGAATGCTTATCAACTTTGAGGCCTTTGATTGGTGATAAATCGATCACATCGCCACTATATAACATTGATTTGGTTAAAGCTGCTGACTCTTCATCAGTCATTCCGACAAAATATATTGCCATCAACCAGGCGCTAATTTGATAATCAGGAATTGTACCTTTGACATACCCGTGGATTACAAATTCAATCTCCTCGGCACTCAAAGTTAATCCATCCCGTTTTTTTTCTATGATGTCTACCATTCTCATACTATCCACCTCGGTAAAATTATTATATCATATCTGATAAAAATATAGTATAATTGTTTCCGGTGATTTTAATGAATATGCTTTGTTTAATGCGGCACGGCGAAACCGATGCCAATAAAAAATTAATCGTTCAAGGGCGGATCAATAATCCTTTAAATGAAACTGGAAAAATTCAGGCTCAGCAAGCCGGCAAATTCCTAATTAATGCTCACGAGAACTTTGATATGATTGTTTCAAGTCCGTTGGTCCGCGCTCTTGAAACAGCAAATATCATTGCTTTAGCATATGGTCTTAATCAACAAGTGTTGATATGGCCAGATTTTACTGAACGCGATTTTGGCGATTTTGATGGGCGAGTAATCGATAATGAATACGCTAAACGCGTTGTTTTTGATGAAATTCCACATATGGAAAAAAATCTTGATTTGGAAAACCGAATCAAAAATGGACTTACAGCTCTATGTCAAGCCTACCCTAATCGTAAGATCCTAATTGTTGCCCACTCCCATGTCATCAAAGCGTTATTAGTTAATTTGTTGCCAGAATTTACCTACACTTCGTATTTATTCAACTGCAGTCTAAACTATCTAAAATATGAAGATGGCAAATATTCTGTGATTGCTCATAATGTTAATCCTTTACTATAAAAAGATCGAAATTTTATTTTCGATCTTTTTTTTTATTATTCGGTAAAACTCGTACCATTATACGGATCAAATATACCAACCGTTGCCCGTAAATCTGTCGCTAGTAAATCCCGCATAAAGAAGTCAGAGGTTTGTATATTATTGCCATTTAGAAAATTATAATATGTTTTATCAAAAATATAATCAACAGCTCCAACCGTATAAACTTGACTACGATTAATTAATACTCCGTCTTTATATAATTGGCTTCCACTTACCGAAACGCCATCATCAAAAACGACATCTCCACCAATATTATACAAATCGTATATTTGTTGTCCGGTCATTTCACAGGTTTTAATGACATTATCAAAGGGATAAATAACCACTAAATCACCCATTGATATGTCGCCAATATCAATATTGGTTCGAAAGCCACCATTATTCACCATGCCAAAATCAAGACCTAAATAATCACGGATTACTGATGAACCCCAAATCGCCAATTCTTGATCTTCCGAATAACGATTGATATAGCGATTTGTTGTTGCAAGCACTTCGTTTATGAAATCAAGATAAGCTTGTTGTTCAGTGTAATAATCGATTTGATCATTTATGTGAGAGTCAGTCGTCGTTAAGTCATCTTCGCTAAAATATTGGCTACTAACCCCAATGACTGAGTCCGATACAGTATCATAAATCAAATTGATTTTTGCGAACAAAGCGGCAGGATAACTGCTAACTTGAGCATATGGCATGTCAGCACCATCGCGAATTATAACATCGGCTAATGTTTCGTGCGTATGGCCGTTAAAAACCGCATCAACACGGTAATCGCCTGTTGAAGCAGCAATTTCCTGATTAACCCAATAACTGTAGTCATGTAAGGAAACTACTACTATATCGCAATCTTCAATCGTCCGTAAATGATATGTATATTCACGGATCGTATCAACGATATCAGCAAATTCGTAATCGGCGACCCGGGATGCAGATATTGAATTAATAACATCACCGATAATTCCGATAATTCCCACTTTAACACCGCTCGTTTCAACTATGGTATATGGTTGCGTCCAATCCATCATTTCATCAGTTGTTTTGTTAATAATGTTAGCAGCTAAAAACGGATAATCTGCTTCGCCATTAGCTGCGGAATTGTCATTATAGGCAGCGATGACATCAATACCCCAATCAAATTCATGGTTGCCAATGGTGAAAGCATCAAAACCAATATAATTCATGATCTCAATTAACGGACGTCCATGATAGTAATTAGAAAATGCTGAACCTTGTAAGATATCACCACTAGCCATGATGATGGTATTGGGAACTGACTCGTTTTTATCATGCAAATATTTGCCCATTTTTGATAAAGTATCTAAATCCGAATAGGCAAGTCCATGCATGTCGTTGATTGCATACAATTCTATGGTTTGAACGGAATTGTAGGTAATTGTTTCTGTCGTCGTTACACCAGTTGTCGTAATAATAGGTGTTGTATTGATACAAGCTAATAAAAAAATTGACAACATACTCGCAACCAAAATGACCAAAGTTTTTTTCATAATACTCACTTCTTTCGATAGATATATCATAATATTATACCAGTAAATAAAAGAAAAAGGAAGAAACTTTACTCGTCTCTTCCTGTTTTTATATATTCTGTTTTACAATGTATAAAAATCAATAATATCTAAAACTGTAGCTTTTAATAAAAAGTTTGCGGTGTTGTTATCTTCATAATCAGTACTATCAAGAACATATGGATTAAAAGGATTGGAGCATATCGTTTCTAAATCCGGAGTAATGATATTTAGAACAATCATTGAATTTAAAACTATGCTTTGAGAACTGGTATCCAAAGATTCAACGCCGGCAAGTGAAATCGAAATATCCGAGAAATCGGAACCCGAACTTTCTCCTAACTCATTAGCTGCGAGAATGAAGTTTCGGATTTCTTCAGCAATGATAACATCATCAACACCATATAAATCATCAAGTGCCAAAATCGGAATATTATCGGTTATCGCACTGTTACCCTTAGCTAAATTATCAATAGTAATGTGAATTGATCCTGATTGTAGCATTTCATCAAGAGTGGCTGCATTCATACTGGCAATCGTACTGGCTGACATGCCATTGGAAAAATCTGTGAATCCAAGCAATGACAAAGCGTTTAGTAAGGCTTTTAATTCATTGAGTTCGATGAGACCTTTAGCAATTAAAACATCGTTAATCGTGACATCTTGACGCAATGAATTAGGGACAATTAAAGTCAAAGATCCTGGCGTTGCGGTTTCGCTTGTCGATGCAAAATCTAAAATAGCATCAGAAATACTGGCCCTAACGATTTCCGAAGTTAAAACAATATCGAAGTCGGCAAGGAAGATTTTTGCTGGAGTAAAGTTTTCACCAGCGAAATCAGTAATTCCCAATTCATATAAAGCTTTAAAGGCATTTGATAATTCAACAATCGTAATACATTCGACGTTTCCAACCATTTCCTTTACCGAATCAGGGACGATTGGAAGGTTATCAAGTAATATACTAGAAATAGTTGCTTGGATAATTGTTGATTCAAAAAGTGTAGTCAGTTTGTTACTATCAAGACTGCCTGTACCATCATCTAGTCGATTTAAAATTGAAGCGGTAAAACTACTGAATTCAAAATCCTCAAAACCCAAAACATTCAAAGCATTAAACACCTTCCGGATTTCGGTGGTTTTTACGACATTAACAGTGCTATCACCCACTGCTAGATTATCAATTGAAATATTGGGGATGGTCAAGACATCAGAACCCATATCATATAATAATTTTCCAACAGTGGCACTGATTATCTCCGAAGAAAATAATGTGTCTAGTTCATTTTCATCCAAATTCAATACTTCGGCGATTGCAAATCCAGAGCAGCCATCATCTTCTGGAGCACATGTGGTGGCATTATAAATCAACTGAATTGATAAAGCCAAAGCATTTAGTTCTTCTTTTTTTAAATAGTCATTGGCATCAAAAACCGAATTGGGAATGACTAGTCCCATCCCATCAAGATCTTGAGTTAGCAAAACTTGGGAGATGGTAGCCACTAATATCTGTGAATCAAAAATCTTATTAATTGATGATGGCGTTAAATTAACGATGGTAGCAAGTCCAAGTTCAGTTAGTGCAAACGTATCTGACTCATCAAAAATTGCTCCTAATGCTTCGCCAATTGCCAAAAACTCATTGGACCAATTCAAGTCGGGTGGAATGACAAAGAAGGAAGATACGGAATTTTCCGGATTTGACAGGTAGGGCTCTATGAAGGCTTCACCCATATAAATCATCAAGGAGGAGTTAGCAATTGAAGTAAACAAACTACGGATAAAATCGCCATCGACTTGATCAGGTAAAGTACTCCAATCCGTTCCCTCGGCTTGTGCATTAATTATAATAAAGATGCTTTCAGCAATATCGCCAAGTGTTGACAATTCGGTTTCCCAATCAATGGCTGCCAACTGTTCTGGCGTCGCTCCTAAATCAACATCAAAATAATCTGCCGCAAACTCAATCGCAAGCGGCATTATCGTCACGATGAATTCTGAACTTGATACCGTTGAAAACATTGATTTTACTTCATCACTCGTCAAGTCGCTAATTTCATTGGATGTGGCAAAATCAGAATTTAAGATTATCATGATCACTTCAGAAAAAACACTCATCTCATTACGAATGGCAATCTGTTTATCAGCAAATTCAAAGGAAAGAACCATATCAAATAAGTACAAGTTAAGCGGAATCTCACGAGTTCCCGAGGAATCAGGAATCGTGATAATGCCGGCTGCGGTCACTAAAAGATTGGACTCATATGCTGTAACCATGTCTTTCATCATTGCGATGGCATTTTCGGGAATGGCTTGATTGCCAGTCTCAGCAGTTTCTTGATAGTCTATCAATGAATAGTGGGCTTCATATAATTCCCATCGTGGAAATTCTAAATCTACGGCATCAGGTTCTGCCTCTGCTTGTTCAGGTAGAATTATAGTAACGCTTTTAACAATATCCACAACGCCACCAAACATAATTAGAAACACAAATAAAGCCATAACTCCATTAAGTAATCCTATCAAGGCCCCAAATCCGGGATTCTTAGCGGCATGTGGATCGTGTTTTCCGCCAAAAATCAACTTGATAATCCAACAAATAATCTTATAGATGATTAATATCACAGTAAAATATAAAATCGTGTACACAATTTTCAAAACAAAAATTCCCAGTCCACCGGCTAAGCTCATTACAGCAGGAGATAGTAAGGCTGGATCAATAGTATCACCCAAATAAATGGAAATGGCCACCGGAACAGCGGCATCAAAACTAGTAACGCTAGCAAACGCAGAATTGACATAAGCTAAAGCGACCCCAATCTGTTCTGATTCCATAGTCCATAGCTGATTGACAACCGCATCAATGGTTATAAAAAATATGACATAAAAAATGAGCATCGTCACAAAAGTATATAAAGATTTTTTAAATCCGTGAACTAATCCTCCTAAAACACCAAGCCCGATGATACCGAAAAAAGCAATATTAAAATATAGAGTAAAATCATTCAAGGTCAGCATTACCAAAGCACCCCCTAATAGAACATAAAAACAAATATGTCTTTATCATTATTATATATTATTTGAAAAAGATATCAACGGTGTTTGTTTGATATTTCCATTTTTGACCATAATTAAAGTCGAAGACTTAATCATTAGTTGGTATTTAACAAAAAAGGGCAAGATTTTGTGTCTTACCCTTTTGAAACATAACAATTTTTACGATGCGAGATAATTTACCAAAGTGATAATACCAGCCGCATTCAGGAAGCCATGAACAATCATATCATCCATATAATACATGTAATCAGGAATCGGTTCGTATTGATCGTTACCAGGAATCAAATTATATGTATTGACTGCCGATACCAAGTCAGGAGTTATGATGTTTCTGACAATCATGGAACCAAGGATTGTAGCTTGTTGTTGCGCGGTCTTGCCTGCGAGGCTAGCATAACTGAAGGAAGCACTTTGGAAGTCAGCCCCAACTTCTTTAGCTGCTAAGATGAAGGCCTTAATTTCAGATGCGAGAATCAATCCGGTGATATTATACAGTGTTCCTTCTACTGGGTCACCATCAACATAAGCTTCATCAGGAATGTGAGTATTGATGTTAGTGTTTCCTTTCATCATGTTATCAATGGTAACATGCATTGAAGCCGAATTTAAGATTATATCAAGTGAGGTACTGTCAAGGTCAGTAATCGTATTGGCGCTTACTGAATCGTCGAAGCCATCAAAATCAAGAGCTTTTAATGCGTTCAGCAAGTTAATTAACTCATCACTGGTAATTTGTCTGTAAGTTGTCGTATCACCGTTAACGATGATGTCAGCACGGAAAATCGTTGGAATAACAAGATCAGGATTACCAACAATGCGATCATCTTCAACAATGGCGAATTCAAGGAACGAATCCGATACGGTTGCTTGTATGGAAGCTGAACCCATGACGATTGCGAAGTCAACTTCAGGACCCCAAAGGATGTCGGTGGAAATATCGGGACTGTCAATGTTGGATAAGCCAAGATTATTCAATGCTAGTAAAATGTTTTCTATTTCATTTGCATCAACATAAACATATTCGATTACTCCATAAGTAACGGTTATTCTAATTGGTGTATCGCCATCTTCCACATCGAAATCCGGAATGATAAGCGTGCTTGTTACTAACCGATCCGAAATCGTTGCTCGAATGCAGGCGGAACCAAGCAAATCTGTATAATCAGTAGAATTGAAGAATTTTGATGAATCAATACCACCCGACATACTGTTCATATCGGTATAACCCATCCAGTCGAGGGCGGCAATCAAACTCTTGATTTCCCACTTTTCCAGATAATCATCGCCATAATTATTGAGGACTACTTCGGTTGTGTTGTTTTCTAAATACTTAGGAACAATCATGACTCCCGAAAGATCAAATAAAATTTGGGTTATGGTTTCGTGCATGATTGCGGATGCTAATAATGTATTTTGCTCTTGGTCATCATTACCGATGCCGTCTACTAAAGGCGTAATCGAGATGGCTCCATCAAAACTTGCAAGGTTACCATTAAAGCCAATAAGTTCCAAAGCAGCGAGTAAACTCATGATTTCAAAATCCTCAATATATATTGTTGTTGTACCCGCATTGGTTACTTGAATTTGGATGCCAAGAACATCTTTAGTTGGAATCGTCATTTCATCGCCATCCATGGCCATGATTTGTTGTGAAATGGTGGCGTGAATTGTTGCCGAGGCAAGGACAGTCGTTTGATTAGCCGCCCCATCATCACCAAACAATACGGTTAAGTCGATTGGTCCTAGTGTCCCACTAGAGAGATTACCTCCGGCAGGGTAGAGAACCTCAAGAGCGGTGAATAAATCGTCAATTTCTGTATCAGTAATATAAGTGAACCCTCCATGTAATTCTTGGATGTAAACGCCAGGGTTGATTCCATCATCAATATGCCGAGTCGGAACGGTCAAGGCCGTGCCATCAAGGTTCAACACTTCACTAGAAATGGTGGCGTGTATAATAGCCGATGCTAGTAAGATTGCTTGATTATCATTATTATATAGAATACTTAAATCAAAGGTGCCACCAAATGATAATTCGCCGCCATCTTCATCAATGATTGCTAAAGCGTTAATAAGCATCTTGACTTCGTCAGCATAGATATAGTAATCGCTGGTCGCCGTCAAAATCTCAATGGCATTGGCGTGGAAGAAGCCTGTATCGGGAACCGTTAACGCATCGCCATCCAACTGGTGAATCTGATCGGAGATTGTGGCATGGATGGAAGCGGAATTAAGAAGTGTGGTTTGTTTTGAATCATTGTTATAAAATGATGCCAAAGAGATTTCACCATCAAAACTGGAAATATCCCCAGAAGTCATTCCCAATGAATCTAGTGCTATTAATAAGTTTTCTAGCTCGATCTTACTGATGTAAAGGAATTCATCGGCTAAGCCGTCTTGGACAATGATTTGGACAGCATTTTCAGCGACATCATGAACAGGAACGACAATTTTGTTATCTCCATCAAGGATCATTACTTTGCTTGAGATGGTTGCTTGAATGATACTGGATGCAATCAAGAGATTGGCATTGGTTTTACCCTGATTGGGATTGACTTCAGTAATGCCGGTTAGATCGACATCGCCTGTGAATCCATCAGAAAAGGCCGAAGGATCATCATATCCTAAGACTTTGAAAGCAATAAGAAGATTAGCCAATTCAGTGGAATCGATGTATTCAGTTTGATCAGCACCCAAATTAACGATAAAGCGTAAAGGAGTATGATCGTCTTGGTGAACTGCAGGAATATCTAAAATTCCGGAGAGGGCAATGTTGATTACGATTCGTGAGAAGGTTGCTTGAACAATAGCTGAGGAAACAACCGTTGCAGCGTTAGTTCCTTGATCAATCGTAGCCAACGAAACGGCGTCGGTAAAGGCAGATGCATTGATTTGACTTACTCCTAAGGTATCAAGAGCATTAAGAACAGCTGATAGTTCAGTATCGACAACATAAGTGGTTTCGGCCCTAAAAATCCGAATCATAGTTGTTCCATCTTCCGCAAAATATGGAACTTGAACATCGCTTCCAACTCCGGTTAAGTCAATTAACTGTTTTGAAATTGAAGCGTGTAAAATTGAGGAGTCGAGAATGGTTGCCAGATTAACAATGATGTCGTCAAGTACCAATACCGATTCAATTGAATCAAAATCCTCAATTTTCAAAACGTGCATGGCAATCAAAACATATTTCAATTCTTGCTTTTCGATGAAATTAAACAAATCATCATCTTGGTATGAGACAACGCTAGAATTAAGTGAATCGGCATTTAGTGAAGGAACAACGATAAACGCTTCAGCACCGACCGATAAATCAATCATCATGTCAGAGACGGTCGCATGAATGATGACGGAAGCGAAGAGCGTTGTCATGCTGGCATCGGACAAATTATCGTGGTTGCTAGGATCTTCCAAAGTAGTTAGGATTGTTGCATCAAGCGGTAAGTTTTCAATCCCGTTTGTGCTGGTAATTCCCAGCACTTTCACGGCTTTAAGAATTAGTTTTATTTCGTTAGCTTCAACGACGTCAACGGCTAACCCATCAACTAAAGGTGAGACGATTATTGAAGTTGGAACAATCAGTGGAGCCCCACTCATATCGTTGATTTTCTTTCCCATTGTCGCTGCTAAAATCACGGAATCAAACATTGTATCAATTTGCTCGTCTTCAAGGGTAAAGATTTGATCAATGTCAAAATCACTCAGTGCTTCGCAAACATCATCACCAACAGCACAATCGTGATCAACAAATAAGTAATTAACAGCATTTAGCATATAGTACATTTCCAAACGATCAATATAAACGGTACCCACAAGCAATGCCGAATCCGGAATAACGATTGTGATGGTGCCAAGGTCTTGATCAGTTATCAAATCAGAAACGGTCGCATGAATAATATCAGATGCTAAAAGTTCATTGACTATTGTCGTTGAAAGATCATCGTCATCCGGTGTGGTTTTAAGGTGATTCATCAAATCGGCATCAAATTCAATGCTTCCGATGCCATCAGTACTATCAATACCAATGACCTGAACTGATTTTAAAACTTTTTTAATTTCGGCAGGAGAAACCACATTGACGCCAACTTCTTCTACCATTATTTCGATAATTACACTTGTTGGGATAACCATCGGATCGCCGATGGTCATTATCTTATTTCCCATCGTAGCCGCAAGAATTAATGAGCCATGATATGTATTCAATCCCAGCATCTTGTCAAGCTGAGTATCTGATAGAGTAAAGAGTTGATCAATATCAAAATCACTTAGGGCTTCGCATACTTCATCACCAACAGCACAATCGTGATCAACAATGATATAGTTGACGGCATTAAGCATATAATACATTTCTTCTCGATCAATTAAACCGCTACCGACTGCTGTCAAGGCTGTATCCGGAATTAAAATCGTAACGGTACCCAAATCTTGTTCTGTAATCAAATTGGAGACAGTTGCGTGAATGATATCCGAATCAAGTAGATTACCAACTAAGGTCTCCGAGAGATCTTGATCGGTGGGTTGGGCCTTCAAATTAGCAATTAAACCCACGCCAAATTCGATGTCTCCAATTCCATCAGTGCTGTTAATACCAATGACTTGGACGGATTTTAAAACTTTTTTAATTTCCGTAGCGGATACAACATTAGTCTCAGCATCGTTAACCATAATTTCAATAACGACGCTAGAAGGAATGATAATTGGTGAACCAATTGTCATGATCTTGTTGCCGATAGTGGCAGACAAGATTTCTGAAGAAAGCATCGTATCCATTTGTGAATCCGACAAAGTAAATATTTGGTCAACGTTAAAATCGCTTAATGCTTCGCAGACATCGTCGCCTTCGGCACAATCGTTGTCAATGATGATAAAGTTTATTGCATTAAGCATTTTATACATTTCGGAACGGATAATCAAATTATCTTCAACTAAATCGATAACCGAATCGGGTATGATAATCGAAACCACACCCAAATCTTGATCAGTTATGAATTTTGAAACCGTCGCGTGAATAATGTCGGATGCAAGCAAATCCGTCATTTTGGTGCTTGACAATTCCAGGTCATCGGAGTCGTCTTTTAACCGGTTTATCATCGATGCATCCATATTTAAACCGCTTAAATCATCGGTACTAGTAATGCCGATAACCTGAACGGCTAGCAAGACTTTTCGCATTTCAGCTTCCGTAACAACAGTAACATTTACTCCTCCTGCTAAAACCGAACCCAAAACACTCGATGGCACGACTAACGGGTCGCCAACCATCTCATTAAGTTTGTTACCCAAAGTGGCAGTAAGAATATCGGAGGCGAAGAAAATATTCATTTGATCAGTTGTCATCGTTAAAGCTTTATTGACATCAATATCGTCAAGGGCTTCACATACATCGTCACCATCAGCACAATGATTATCAACTATCAAAAGATTTGCGGCCTGTATCATATCATACAATTCTTGACGAAGGATTAACGATGAATCTTCCGGATCAAGAATAGTATCTGGCATAATAATGGCGACTTCACCAAGACTCAAGTCTTTTATAAATTTGGATATAGTTGCATGAAGAATATCCGAAGCTAATAAATCTTCCATCTTCGTTTGCGATAATGCCACATCAGCAGGATCATCTTTTAGTTTATTGATTAATGATGCATCCATACCCATTTCCGAAAGCGAATTGGTATCTGTGATATTCAAAACCCGTACTGCAAGTAAAACCTTTCGCATTTCAGTTTCAGTTACTACGGATACAACTACATCACCTGTAGATACTGTAGTAATGACAGAGACAGGAATCACGAGCGGATCGTCAACCATATCATTTAAAATTTTTCCTAACGTAGCAGTTAATACCGTGGAAGCAAAAAAGATCTCCATGTCGTCGTCTGACATTGATAATGCTTTATCTTGATTGACAGTGTAACCGGGAACACATTCATCATCATCAGGGTCACAAACAACATTTATTAATAACAAGTATACCGCTTTTACGGCATAACGAATTTGATCTCTACTAATAAAATCATTTTCATCTAAACAATCATTGGGAACAACGATACTAATATCCCCCAAATCTTGATTTAACAAGAAATCTGATAGAGTTGCATGCAAAATATCGGATGCTAACAGCGTATTGATTTTGTCATCATCTAAAGAGCCGCCTTCAGTCACTTCGAGTTTGGTAATCAGTTCTGGTCCCATTTGCATGGAATTTTCGTCAAAACTGGTGATTTCCAAAACAGCGATGGCTAAAAGGGCTTTCTGTAATTCAGCCCGAGTAATTATATCGACTTCTTGGCCACGTTTCTCTTCAGGGTAAGATACGATGACACTGGTTTTGACGATATCAGGAATTACTAAAATATCACCAGCAAGTTCTCCAGCCATATCGGATAACAGATAACCGATAGTGGCACACAAAATGTCGGATGCAAGTAACGTCTCTGTTTGTGCTTCAGTAAGAGTTAACACATTTGCAAGATAATCGGGATCAGACTCCAGACATTCAGTGTCCTCTGGAGCACAGACTTGAGGAGTAGCCACTAATTGAACGGCATGAATCATTCTCTCCAATTCGATAGCCTTGATATACCCGTTTTCATCTAGGCTATCAGTGGGAACAACTAACGAAAATTCCCCTAAATCCATATCTAAAAGCAAAGTTGAGAAAGTGGCAACCAAAACGCGAGAGCTAAGAAGTGCATCAATTGCCGTCTCCGAAAAAGTACTAATATCGGATATTTTCGGATCGGTAATATCAAAACCCGAATCGCCACTAGCAAAAACAGCAATCTCTGATAATGCTTCTAAAATTAACTGGAGTTCACCCTTGATATCGTCTGAGCCACGCCAATCAATATCACTAGGTATTTCAATCATATCTAAAAATTCAAACCCAGAATCACCAGAAAAAATATTAATAAGAGCTTCTGTAATCAACTCTGATTCTAGGATAATTGAAAAATTAATATTGGCGGCAGCAGCAATAATCTGCCCAAAATCCTGATTCGATATGGCTCCATATGTAATACCGGAATCAAGAATCTCTTTCATTATTGAGCCCATAGCGATAAATTCATTTTGCCAATTTAAATCAACCGGAACCGTGATAAATGCCGGAATTGCATCACCGGCCATGTCCAATAGAGGTTGAGCCGCTACAACGGCAGCGAGTGTCAAAAGGCCGGAATCAGCCATCGAATTGAAGAAGTTTTGAACTAGTTGTCCATCAATTTCGACAGTTTCTATATCAATGCCTTCTGGATTAAAAACGCCAATTGAGTCAGCAATAATCAGCATGTTGTTGACAACAACACCCAATTTATTGATTTCCAATTCCCAATCAATGCCATATATATCAGCAATGTATTCATCATTTATAGGCACATTCGATACCATCAAAGCATATTCGATTCCCAAAGGAATCAGGGAAGTAAATAAACCCGAATGCATTAAATCATCAAACACCTCAGTAACTTGATCTTCCGTTATTACATTAATATTTTCCACTCCGGTTATTCCCGAGTTTATTACTAGTCCAGCTAATTCAGCAAATATAGATAATTCCTTACGTAGTGAAATTTGAATTGGTACTGAGGTTTCATCTCTAACGTTGGGATTATAATCAAAAGATAAAACCGAATCAAATAGATATAGGTTAAGAGCAATCTCCTCATTATCAGCATCAGTCATTTTCACTGAAGCGGTTGTTGTTACGATAAAATTAGAATTATATGCATCTACTAGTTCACGAATAGTGGCAATTGCGCCCGTTAATTCTTCCGGTATTACAAATTCAACTTTTTGGGGTTTTGAAATTGGTATGAGTGAATAACTGGCTTCATATAGATTGTTCCTTGGAAACTCTAAATCCACATTTTCAACAGGTAATGTGACTTCTTCTTCGGGAACAAATGTGACCAAACTTTCCGAAACACTGATTAAACCGCCAAGGATAATTATTGTCACAAAAACGGAAATTGCGCCTTCGAGAAGGCCAAAAACTCCGCCAATTAGTCGGTTCTTTGATGCGTATTTTTCGTCGATTTTTCGAGTGCTAAGAAAAATCGCACGAATGATTGCGCAAATGAGTTTATAGATTATAAAGAATATGGTAAAATATATCAAAGTGTAAGCAATTTTAACGACAAATATCCCTAATCCGGTAGACAAAGCCACAAACTGTTGATTAACTATCATTGTGCCAAGTTGTGATCCTAAGAAATTTTCAATCAAAATCGGAACGGCTTGTGAAATCGAAGTTATTCCCGCTAACACAGGCATAAACGAACCAACTGTCGAACCAAGCCATGGCAACTCAACTATCCAAAGGTAATTGACAACCATATCAATGGTGACAAAGAACAACACATAATAAATCACGGTCGTTATAAAAGAAAAAAGTGACTTCTTGAAGCCTTTCAAGAAACCAAAAATCATCCCCAGTCCGAGACCAGAATAAAATATGATATTGAGGTATAAAGCATAATTTAAATTCTCAAAATTAATACTGAGCATGTAAATTCCTCCAAAAACTGTCATGGATTGATAATATATATACTATTATATATGTTTTACTTTAGATATCAACGCCAGTACGCGATAAAAAATACGAATTTTTAGATATATATAGTTTTTCTATATGATATTTGGTATAGGCGGTGGCTTTATGCGAAAAAAAATTCTCGTTATTATTATTGTACTGACATCGATTTTTATTGAAGGATGCTCATTATTCCCTTTTTTAACTTTGACTTCAAGTTATACAACTCTTTTTACACCAGTAACTAACAGCGATACCATTACTTTTTATGACGATGAATATCTTGGATATGATGACTTCTACACTCCCACTTATGATATTACCGATGCTGATTTGTACAATGATGTTTTAATCAACACCCGCGATCTGATTCGACGTAGCAATATTGCCATCAGTGCCACGTTTTACTCACAACAGCTTGATCCTTTTGGTGTGCCTCGCACCACTGTCATCGATTCATCATTTGGATCAGGAGTAATCGTTTCGGTCGATGAAAACTATTTTTATGCGATTACTAATTTTCATGTCGTCAATAATAAAGGAAATGAACCATTTTATTGGATAACAACATTTCAAGATAGTTACGGATCCGAAGGCCATGTTGTTGGCTTTGATGAAGAACTAGATTTAGCAATAATCAAGTTTGAACGCAATAATCGGGAGAATATCCACTTAATGGATTATCATACCCGATTGGGATTCAAAATGAATGAAGATGAGTTGGTTTTAGCGGTAGGAAATCCCAAAGGTCTTACTCACAATGTCACTTTTGGCCGATTACATTACATGACATCAATTGATGACGTTGATTATAAAGTGATTTACCACTCAGCAACTATCGCAACTGGTTCGAGTGGCGGAGCTTTAGTTGATGTCGATGGTCATTTGTTAGGAATTAACGCTTGGGGCGAACTGAATACCGATGAAGAAGCATTTGCAATTCCGGTATATATTATTTACACTTTTTTAGCAAATAACGGTTTCCAGTAAATCTTAATAAAAGCGTGATTCCAACTCGAATCACGCTTTTTTATTATTTGACTTCAATAGGTATTTGCAAATCCGCTTGGTCAGCACAAGAAATTGTCACCATAGCTAATCCGACTTTTCCTGTGGTTTTTACATATACACCTATTGATCCACCAATTAAAGCGATTTGAGTTGGCCCGATTATCGCTAATTCATCGGTAGTTGAGATGTTTAAAACATTATTTGCATAGGGCAAATCGTTGCCATACTCATCTTGCATTCGAATTACAATTCTGGTAGCATCATATGTGTCCTGGTGACACAGTGAAGCATCATCAGCGACTGCAGTTATTACCATTTGTGAATTCATACCTTTGGTTACGGTTTTTACAAGAACATCATCAATATACCCTTCATATACATATTTAGCACCGTCTTCTCCCCAATCGCCTATATATTTGCCATAAAGATTTTCTGCATCTTTAAAGGTAAATTTATGAAGAATCATCAAGTTTGCCACCCGCATCTTGTCAACAAAGGGAAGATTAAAGCCATGTTTTTGAAAAGCCATCAATACTTTTTTGATCCGCTTCGCAACTTTAGGTTTATACCCTTCATTCTTCAGAATTAAGTCGCCAAAATAATCATCAACGATTATAGGGGCATATGGTACATGCGCGTATTCTTTCCATGCGGAATAAAACTTATCTATATAGTTGCCATTACGATACACCTTAATATAATCGCAATTGGTAAATATTACCGTCGCTGGTAAGGAACTTTGTGAATATTCACCCATGGTAAGATTCGATGCAACGGTTAAAACCGGGAACTGGCGCTGTTGACTAGCATAAACGCTAGCGGCGTATTTCGGAATCCGAAACATGTCCATTACTCCATGATAACAGATTCGATCTCCCGATCCAAATTCTATATGCGTATTATAATCATTCATACACCAACCAATAGTTCCAGAAATCACATCGTATTTGAAACTGGCGTCCAATACTTTGAGGTGACGAAGTGCTTGTTCGGTTCTTTTACTTTCTGGATCAAATTTTTTGGTTGGAAAAATATGTCCGTTATGCTCAGTAATCAGATAAGGGACGCGTCTTTTAGTAATTTTGATTGGGGATACAAGTCCGGGATTATTGCCTATATGCGAAAAATCGTTATATGTGTATACGTGCTCTAACAGTTCGCTTCCAGCAAAATTACGAACCCCACCCGTTTGCCTTGAGTCATCAAGCTGATCAGCTAATTCGTTAGTTTTTACATAAAAATCATGGTCATCGGGAGATTCATTAATTCGAACTCCCCACAACACAATAGCCGGATGATTGACATGATTAGTAATCATGTCGCGTAAATTTTGATAGGATAATTCTTTAAAATGGTCATTACCAATGTACTGCCAACCGGGGATTTCTTCAAATACTAATAATCCGATTTCATCACATCGATTGACGAAGTGTTCACTTTGCATGTAGTGTGAAGTTCTGACGATATTACATCCCAATTCATATTTAAGAATATCGGCATCCTTTTCTTGAATTCGCTTTGGCATGGCATATCCCACATAAGGATAACTTTGATGGCGATTTAACCCGATTAATTTGATTTTGCGATTATTAAGAACAAATCCCTCGGTGGTAAATTCAGCGGTCCGAAAGCCAAAACGAGTATGATACTGATCAATTATCACGTTATTTGAATACAAGTTTACTGTAAGAGTATATAGATTTGGTTGATCTATTTCCCACCGCCTGATATTTTCGATTGTCATGCTGTATTTTATGATGTTTGCAAAAGTTTTGCTAAATGTGTCGGCAAATACATTTACACCATCTTTGGATATTTCAATTTTCACATCATATTGAGCTTCGGAATCTCGGTTTAAATACATAGTTAAATCCAATATCATTTCCGAATCAATTAGTTTAGGTGATTCTAATGTTTTTACTAATCCACCTTTAATATACACCATTGGTCGGTACAAAAGCGATACTTCACGGTAAATCCCCCCATAGCACAAGTAATCAACAACGTGACCAAATGGAGGGACATTTTTAATTTCATGTGAGTCTACTTTTATGAATAAATAATTGTCTTTTCCATAGATAACGTCATCAGTAATATCAACGGTAAATGGCGTAAAACCGCCTTCGTGCTCAACAATCATTTTTTCATTGAGATAAACTGACGCAACAGTCATAATTCCCTCAAATTTCAAAATAAGATGTTGCCCTCGATCGGCTTCAGAAATATAAAGAATTCGTTTATACGAAGATATGAATTGATAGTCTTTCTCATCAAAATTATTATATGGAAGTACTTTATTTGTGTGGGGAATCATAACTTTTTCAAAATCAGTAAGTGGATAATCATTTTGCAGATACTTTTGATCGAAGTCATTTCGGTAATACCATTCAAAATTGAGTTGTTCTTGTCGTCTCATGATTATACAATCCTGCTTTCCTGCTTGATATAATATACTCGGGAGCCAAAATCACCCATCAGTCGAACATTTTCGGTATATCCAGAACCGATGAATTTTTGTTTAGGGATGAATCCATTATGATTCAAAACTTCACCGTAAATTATGATATCATCGCTTTCTTGTTTCATCAAATAGTTGTTAGCCAAAATATTAAACAAAATTCCGTTTGCATTAATCCGTATTGGTAATGCGTGTTTAATCAAGTCGCCAAACATGCGTAAATTAGCATATTGTTTGCGATTTACAATTCGATAAGTATAATGCTCATCAAGGGCTGTTACTTTAATCTTT
>Ga0265297_10002492_pt1 | contig 37248 bp, 34 predicted proteins | sample Munlanlwell13791_FD_192502 | JGI IMG/M metagenome (GOLD analysis project Ga0265297, IMG submission 192502) | Leachate microbial communities from a municipal landfill in Southern Ontario, Canada - Leachate well 137-91 | ecosystem: Engineered > Solid waste > Landfill > Unclassified | place... | reverse complement strand
AACCCGGCGGATCATCCACCTGGCGCTTGTCGCGATGATCTGCGGGCTGATTATCCTTCCGTCGCTATACATGGCCAAGATGTTGACCGAAGACTCCTTTATCGGCGCCTCCGGACTCAAAGGAACCCGATTCGATAACATGTTCAGTGTATCAAAATACTTCGCCATGCAAGGCCATGGAAAAGCTGAACCCAAGGACTTCCTGGCTTATTCCCTGAATTTCCAAAAAAACATTTGGTTTTATTACTGGGTATTCTTGGGCGTCTCCACGCTTTTACTATCGGCAATGGGCATGATCCTGATGAAGGACAGCCGAAAATACATCTTTTTCGGAACGCTGGCTCTCATCTTCTTGTCTAATGCCCCGCACGACCCCCGGTCGTTATTTTCCGCGGCCCATTGGATTATTGTTCTGACGAATCCGTTCAGTTTTCTTTTGCGGAGCTTTCATATGACGAATTTGCTAATGCCGTGTTTCTTCTTGCCGTTGATTGCGTTAGGACTCCAGGCCTTGCGGGATGTGGTAAGGAATAAGCCCGGGATCGCCGAAAACAAGAAAATTTCCAAGGCGATGATTTTCTTGTTGATAACCCTGGCCGCTTTTGCCCTGTTGCTCCCGTCTCCCGTCAGGGCCCATTCCATCGCTATTGCCTTGGGATTCCTGATGATATTCTATCTTCTGGAGGAAAGAAATCGCGGACATTGGATTGGCCGCTGGATCCATTTTTTAACAGCCGGGCTTGTCTGCGTGATTCTTCTCCTGGACATCAAGGGGCTCTATACCTATGCTCAAAAAGATCCCTACTTGACCCAAAAGGTCGCTCCGCGCACCTATTCGACGATCGAGAAATTCGGACCGCTCATTTTGGAATTTCAGAACCCCCGGCTTCTGCCGTGGCGGGAATATTTTCAGATAAGCAGTCAAAGGATCCAGCCTAGACTTTATACGCTTCAGAATAACCCTGGATTATTTTTCCAGTTTACGCCTCTCCCCAGAGTTCTAAGTGAGTCGAAGCCGGGTATCTATGAGCCGGTCCCTGCTGCGTATAAAGATCTATACCACGACAAGGAAATTTTTGCCTACCTTCAGCAAAACAAAAAAATTCTGTTTATCGCCCCCCATGCGGTTTCGTCCCAGGCTATTCCGTTTTCGGGAATCCTAGGGCGAGGACTGGCCGACAGGGTCATTATCGTTTCTCCGGAACAAAAAACACCTCCGCCAACATTAGAAGATTCCTTCCCTGCCCGAATCATTCCAAGAGACACGGAAAACCAGGTAAGGATATCGGAATCCTCTTTCGCCATGACTGACGCCCAGAAAAGAAAAACGCGCTACGGCATCGAATATTCTTTCCGGCTTCCCAAAGATTTCCCCGATTATCTTTCGACTACAGTTTTCACCGATGACCATCGGAACTGGAAACTTACCGTCGGCCCATCCATCTGCGTACCAGCCCAAGGGGCGTTGGTTGAACCTTTCAGCTTTGATGTCCAAAATATCCGCACCGGATACCTGACGATCCTTTTGCCAAAGAATTTTAATGCCTCTGGGATTCAGGCCTCTTTAAAGGTCAAGATCCCGGATAATATTTTAAATATTTGGCGCAATCAACATGACACCGTGGGGCTAACCTACGCGGTCCCTTACGATGGATGGCTCGTTTTTCACTATCCTTATGATACAAAGTGGTCGCTGACCATCGACGGAGAGAAAGAGGAGCTCTATCGCGTCAATAAGTATTTTATCGGCTCTCCGATAAAAAAAGGAGAACGTAAAATTCTGTTACAATATTGGCCGGGGACTCCTCTGCGCGGGATGATTATCATCTCGATATTGTTAATGACCGGCTCCCTTGGCGCCATAATGTGGTGGGGCATAATCGATGCGAACAGAAACGAAAATAAATCTCCCTGAGAGAGAGAAGGCCCTTGGGCATACCCCGCGCGGCCATTCGCGGCCATTTTCTGAGAATACGATCCCAGCCTCTTTGTGCGCCAGGATGCTGCACCATACTACTGGCCCATTCAAAGAGCAGAGAGGAAATCTATAGGCATGCAAGAGCATTATGACTATGCCATCATTGGGGCTGGTCCCTGCGGATTAACGTTGGCGTATCAGTTGCTGCAGGGAGGAAAGAAGGTCCTTTTGATCGACCGGGATGACCGCGTCGGCGGACTGGCCAAGAGCCATTACTACGGCGCCCATGTCTTTGACACCGGACCCAAACGGTTTCATACCGATGATACCGTCGTCATGGACTTTATCGAGAAAATGACGCGGGGCGCCATCTTGCGTATTCCGCGTTCGACAAAAGTGCATTTCTCCGGCCGGTATTTCGAGTGGCCTCTGCAGACACGGGATATCTTCCAGATGCCCTTTTCAATATCGCTAAAGTGCGCGGCAGACCTTTTAAAGAAAAGGTCCTCTCGCGACGCGGCCTCCTTCCATGATTACATCCGCGTGAAGTACGGCGAAACACTTTACGGGCTTTTTTTTAAACCATACACTCAAAAATTTCTTCGGTGGGATCCGGATGATATTCATGCGGATTGGGCGTCAACCGGTATAAACCGCACCGTTATCGACAAACGGATACAGAGCAACACCCTGATGGATCTTTGCAAAACACTGCTATTGCCGGAAAAAATCAAGACAGAATTCCTCTATCCTTCCGAAAAGGGATTCGGCGGCTTCTATGATAAACTTTTGTCGCGCTGTCAGGAGTACGAACATTTTACTCTTCTCTTGAAAGATTCCCCGGCGGATATCGAGCCGCGGAAGGATAACCTCATGATCCAAACGAAAAGCGGAAAATGCTTGGCCTGCCAAGACCTGGTCTGGTCCGGGAATCTCAATGATCTCTGCCAGATCATCCGGTCGGAAGAACGCCTGCACTATCTGAATACCATCTTCTACAATATCATCTGCCGGCAGGAAGGCATCGGCGCGCAAAAGGCCCAATGGATTTACGTCAGTAAAGGAGAGAGCCTGATCAGTCGAATCACCTGCATGAAAGAGTTCGCTTCCTACACCTGCCCGGACGGATATTATAACGTCATCTGCGAGCTGACCGATTCCCAGAATGCCCCTGTCTACTTTCATAACCCGCGGCAATATGGCGATGTCATCCTTCAGGAGCTGGCCTCGATGGGATTTTTGAAAGACCTAAAATGTGTCGAAGCTGTCCAGATCAACCCCGTTGTGGACACCTATCCTATTTATCACCGACGCTATAAGAAAGATTTCGCGGCCGCCTTTCGCGACATAAAAAGATTTTCCCCGCATATCCATTTAGCGGGCCGGTCAGGCGCGTTTTGGTATAACAACAGCGACCATTCGATCCGATTCGCCATTGAATCAGCGAAAAAGTTTCTAACCCGGCAAGAGCAGGATTTTGACTATCGCCAATATTTCGGCGGTGAGGCCGGGATATCCCAAGGCAAAAAACAAAAAGATACCGAAACATACGATAAGGGGGAGGAACCAAATGGCTGAAAAGAAAAATATTTTAATTATGGGCGGGGCCGGCGGTATCGGACAAGCCGTCGCTCGCCAAATTATCCATGAAGGTGCCGAGGTCATCCTGGCTGACTGCGATGAAACAAAAATAAACACAGTCAAACACGGTTTCACCCCCGAAGAGCAGGAGAGAATCTTTGCGCTAAAAATGGACATGACCAAGCCGGATCAGGTTGCTGCCGGGTTGCAAGCCGTAAAAAAACTGTTCAACCATCTGGACGCAGTCATCGTGACCGCGGCGGTTCATTCCTCTTACCCGGTTGAATATCTTCCGGATGAAATTGTCGATCGTGTCTTGGATGTGAACCTGATTTCACATATCAAATTCATCCGCACTCTTTTGCCGACGCTGAAAGACGGCAGCCGTATCATTGCCGTGAGTTCGATCGCTGCCTCCGTAGGTATCCCCATGGAGTCGCTTTACTCGGCTTCCAAGGCAGGGTTGGAAATGTTTTATGAGTCGCTTTCCGTCGAGTTGGCGTATCGGGGAATTCGCTGCGTCTTAATCCAGCCGGGGAATATTAACACCGGGTTTAATGAAACCGGAAACGACTATCGCCCTCGGGGGAATACAGCGGTCGATACCGGCTATCAGCGGGTGGTTAATAAAATCGATAGCCGCCACGGTATGCCAGCGAAAACAGTCGCCGAAACAATTCACCGGGCCTTAAAGACACCCTCCCCAAAATTTTGTTATGTCGTCGGTCTCAATGCCTTAAAGGCCCACTGGGCCAAACGCCTTTTGGGCCGGGACTTAGCATTAAAAACACTGGCAAAATTCTTTGGCTTCTAAAAAATCGATCAGCGGAGATTCCTTATGTGCGGTTTTATCGCTCACCTAGCGCTTCGTGAAAAGGCAAAAATATCCGAACCGATTCTCTCGGCGCTCAATGAACTGCTTTTTCACCGCGGCCCGGATTCCGGGGGGACATACCTAAACGGCAGCGTTGCCCTGGGGGTGAGGAGACTCGCCATCATTGACTTAGCGACCGGCAACCAACCAATTTTCTCCGACGATAAAAGATACGTTATCGTTTTTAACGGCGAAATTTATAATTACGAGGCCTTGCGCGAGAGGCTTATCGGCAAAGGATACCGCTTCCGGACACACAGCGATACCGAGACACTGTTGTACTCGTATATCGATGAAGGTCCGGAATGTTTGAGTCGGCTAAATGGGATGTTCGCCTTTGCAATCTGGGATGAGCAGAAAAAGGAATTATTCCTGGCCCGTGACCGGATGGGCATCAAGCCGCTTTACTATTGTCAAAATAATGACCGGGTATTATTTTCCTCGGAGTTAACGCCATTTTACCGTTCAGGATTTTTTGACCTGCGCCTGAATATCCGCTCTATTTCCAATTATCTGGCTTACTGGTATATCTGTGAACCGGACACAATATTTGAAGACATCTTCCAGCTTCCGCCGGGAACCTTCGCCCTGGTTCGGGAAGGGAAGATGACCGTGACCCGTTATTGGTCGATACCTGCCGATCCCGAAGAAAATATTTCTTTTTCAGAATCCGCCGAGCGCTTGGCGGAAATGCTTGAAGATGCCGTAAAACTGCGCATGAAAGTGGATGTCCCGATAGGAACATTTTTAAGCGGAGGGATCGATTCCGGCCTGATCACGACCATTGCCGCCCGGCACATTCCCAATCGTCTCAAATCTTTTGCGATTGGCTTTAAGGAAAAGACCTATTCCGAATTGCCCCTGGCCCAGACAACCGCCCAGAAATATGGCGTGAATCTTTCCTGCCTGCAGATCGATGATATCCGCCCGGAGACCCTCGAGAAGATCTTTACCTCTTTCGATGAGCCTCTGGGAAATGCAAGTTTTGTACCGACATATCTTCTGGCCCAGATGGCCCGAAGGGAGGTGAAGGTCGTCTTGACCGGAGACGGCGGCGATGAATTGTTCGGAGGATACCCAACATATTCCGCCCCCTATTATCTGAACTTTTTCCAGCGGATGCCGGCGGGCCTTCTCCGAAAGATGAACCAACTGGTCAACCGTTTCCCGGTCTCGCATAACCGGATCAGTTTCGATTACCGCCTGAAACAACTCATGCGGGGAATCAGTTTTTCTTATCAACGGGCGCATTACACCTGGCGGGAGGTTATCCCGTTGCCGGCACAACAATCTTTGTTCCACCCGGAGATATGGCAAGGCATGTCGGGATATGACCCTTTCTCCGTCGATGAAAGATATTTCCAAAAGTCCCGGTCCTTAAGCGTCATCAATCAACTGATGTTCGTGGACCTGAACACCTATTTATTGAATGACCATTTACGCAAGATCGACCGCATGACCATGGCCCACTCTTTGGAAGCGCGCGTACCGTATTTAGATCACCGGATCGTAGAACTGGCCATGCGCTTGCCGGCGGAATACAAAATTAATTTTCTAAGATCCAAGCGCATCTTAAAACATATTGCGAGAAATAAACTGCCGCGGGAAGTTTTGCGAGCCGGAAAAAAGGGGCTGACCTCGCCGATTGCCGGATGGATAGCCCATCAGCTTCGCGATTACATTCCCGGCATGCTAACCGGTGGCGTCCTGGATGACCTGTTTGACCGAAGGGCTATTCAAAAAATTCTTCGCGAACATTTCGAGAAGAAAAAAGATAACAGCCGCGCGATCTGGGCCCTCTTGACTCTGCAGGGCTGGAGCCAGAACCTAAAGAAAGGAAAAATCGTTTAACCTGTTTTAACTCAAAGGAGCACACATGAACAAACCATGGCCCGACATAATCAGCTTCGCCGCAAAGACGTTTATCGTCGGTTTCGTTTTTTATCTGGTAGCCTCAGCCCTTTTTCTGAACGAAACAAAGACGATAGCGCGCCTGACCGAGGGCTTATCGGTAAAGGTCGATCATCTCGACCAACAGACCGGTGCCGTCACGGGCATCTTGAGAATATTCCTCGCCGGAGAGAACCATCCGGAGAGCCTTTATTTCCTGGCACTGCAAGATGAGATATTGGAAAATCCCCAGGCGGCGGTGGAAAAGGTATCGCGGGCGATTCAGTTGTCACAGATCCAAGTCCAGAAATATCAAAGTAAGTTACGCCAGCTGTCGAACCGAAAATAACAACCACGAAGAAATGATTTTGAAATTCCAAAGATCCGGGCAGGTCATCCTGCCGACTATCCGCCCCTTGGTGCAGTTGTTCTGCCCAAGTCTTCCGACGGTGTCTGAAGACATACAGACATCCATCCGGGAAAACACGGCTCAAGGAATATTATTGTGCCTCGACCTTATGCCGCGCTATATGCGCGCAGGAATTATCATCTTAACCATTGGTTTTGATTGGTCCGGAATTTTGTGGACGGCAAAAAGATTCCGGGATCAGGATGCTCCCCGCCGCGAAAAGCAGGTACATTTCTGGCAAAGATGTCCGTTACCCATTGCCCGGGATCTGATGCAGTTTTATCAAAAAATGGGCACGTTCCTTTATTACTCGGAAGTGGAGCGGAAAAATGATCAGAGTTAGCCATAAGATCGAAGAGACCGTTTGCGACAGCCTCGTCATCGGTTCCGGCCCAGCCGGCGCGACAACAGCGTATCTTCTTGCGCAGGCCGGGCGGGATGTCGTGTTGGCGGAGGAGGGGCCCAGCGTCCCGGTCAATTCCTTAAAGGCTTATTCGTGGGAGGAGATGGCGGTCAAATACCGCCACGCCGGGATGACGGTGGCCTGGGGAAAACCCAAGATCGTTTATCTCGAAGGCCGCTGTATAGGCGGGGCCAGCGAAATCAACGCCGCATTATACCATTATCCTCTTGCAAAGACCCTGAGGCGCTGGCAAAACGATTATCACATCGAAAATTTTTCGTTTGACGACCTCCAAAAATTTTTTGAGGAAACCGAAAAAGATATCACCATTGACCGTATGCCGCAAGGCGTTGGGCCGGCCTCACACAAAATCCTTCAAGGCGCCGCTTCTTTGAAATGGAAGGCCGGCGAAGTGAGCCGCTGCTGGAAATATGTTCAAAGGCCGGACGGCTCCTATCAAGAAACCCGCCAGACCATAGCCCAGACATTAATTCCGCTGGCGATTTCTTTGGGATGCCGCGTCTGCCCAGACACAAAAGTCATCCTTCTCAATCTGAAACGACAGCACGCTTGCTCAGCCCTTGTTTCTTGTTTAACCGACAATGGAACGCGCCGTCTGAAAAAAATTCATTTCCGTCATGTCTTTGTTCGCGCGGGAGCGGTTCAGACCCCTTGGCTTTTACAGCGCAGCGGAATAAGACATCATGTCGGACATACCTTGCGTATGCATCCGGCGATGCGGGTGGCGGCACTCTTCCCGGATCCCGTTAATGATGAAAGGGAGGGAGTGCCTGTCGTTCAGGTCGAAGAATTCAAGCCGCAGCTGACCCTGGGTGGTTCATTTAGCTCCTTGCCGCATTTGGCCTTATGGATGGCCGGCAAAAAAGAGACATTGGCTTATCTGGCCGTCAAAGAACGTTTAGCGATCTTTTATGCGCTTATCATCAGCGACGGAGTAGGCTCGGTGCGCAACATCCCGTTATTAAATGAGCCCAGTGTTTCTCTGCCGTTAACCGCCCAGGATCGCAGGGCATTAGGTGAAGGAGTCGGTCGATTGGGGCGGTTATTGTTCGCCGCCGGAGCCGAGAAAATCTTTTTTCCCATTGATAACTTCCCGGTCTGTTCTCAGGAAAAAGACCTTCGCCTCTTAGAGCAAGGACTTTCAAAACAGGGCATAGATGTCTCGACGATCCATCTATTCTGTTCCTGCCCGATGGGAGAAGTGAAGAATTTTTGCGCGGTGGATTCTTTCGGCAAATTGCATGACTTTGAAAATATCTATCTGAATGATGCCAGCATTCTCCCGGAACCGCCGGGTGTTAACCCCCAAGCCCTGATTATGGCTCTGGCCAGGCGGAATACCCAGCGTTTCCTTTCCGGATAAAATTCCGGATAGAATTTCCTGTTGCGCAATTTTCTTTTATCGATATAATAAGTAATATTTACAAAAGCTTTTTCGGATAATCCTTAAGTCTTTACATCATAAACACTTATAATCCTAGAGCAGATGCTTCTTAATCCTTTTAAATTTCATTCTCCTCAAAAACTTGAGGAAGCGGTTAGCCTATACAACTCTTTGCCCGGAGTAAGGATCCTGGCCGGAGGGACGTTTCTTATCAACAATCTGAAACTCCTCAAGAAAAAAGGGCTCAAGACCCCGGAAAACATCATAAGTCTGCGCCGGATAGATGAACTTAAGGGAATTTCCTGCCACAAAAAAGAGCTGAGCATTAAGGCCCTGACCTCAGTGAGCGAACTTTATTCTTCTTTGTCTCTGCTCGAGTATTCTCAGATATTTAAGGCTGTTTCCCGCAATTTAGCGACCACTCCTATACGGAATATGGCCACAATCGGGGGAAACCTGATGTGCCGGTATTGTTGGACCGAATTCCCGGCTCTGCTGATCGCGTTAAAAGCCAATCTGCATTTCATCGCAACGGACTTAAAAGAGGAGGCCGTTCCCGTCGAAGAATTCTTCAAAAACTCCGCTAAGTCCGAAAAAATTCTCACGCGGGTCACCCTCACCCTTGATCCGCAAAATTGCATTTGTTACCAAAGCGTCCGAAAGTCATCCAGTGTCGATATTCCGCTTTTGGCTGTTTGCATAAAAACAAAATTCAGCAAAAAACGATTCTCAGAAACCATCGTTGCCGTCAATAATGGGACATCCTTTGCGCGAAGGGATTCCGTCTTGGAAAATTTTCTAAACCAATCGGAATGTTCGATAAAGACAGCCGACGAGTCAAGCCAACATTTAGATACGAGCCTCTACGACGCATCTCGTGATGATTATAAAGAGCATATGTTCCGCGTAACAATTAAAAATACCCTTCGAGAACTTATGACCGGAAGGCATCCATGACCACGCTGATCATCAATGACAAAGAATACCATCTCCCCTTGCAAGGCCACGAGACTTTATTGGAAGTCTTACGCGACCAGTTGGGATTGACCGGGACAAAGACCGCCTGTCAGGATGCCGAATGTGGCTCCTGCACTGTCCTGATTAATAAAAAGGCTGTCCTTTCCTGCCTCACCTTGGCCTGCGCTGTCGCTGGAGAGGAGATCACCACCATTGAAGGTTTGGCGCAAGGTGACCAGCTCCATCCCTTGCAGCAAGCCTTTTTGGATCACGGGGCCGTTCAATGCGGTTTTTGTACTCCCGGGATGATCTTGGCTGCCAAGGCCTTACTAGATAAAAATCCGAAACCGACCGAAGAAGAAATCCGTCAGGCCTTGGACGGGAATCTTTGCCGTTGTGGCGGTTACCTAAAAATATTCGATGCCGTCAAACAGGCCGGCGAAAATTTAGCAAAAACAAAAGGTTAGCATAACATTAAGATGGCCATGCCGAATGCCCATTATCAAGAATTCACCCAGCCCGTGGGGAAAAGTGTCCCGCGAATTGACGGGAGAGGTCTGGTAACCGGCCAGACCAAGTATACCTTCGACCTTGCTTTTCCCAATATGTTGGTGGGAAAAATGCTTCGCAGCCCCCATCCGCATGCCCGCATTCTCAGCATCGACACCTCAAAAGCCGAAAAACTTCCCGGAGTCAAAGCCATCATCACGGCTCAGGATACTCATCAAATCCGCTTTGGCTCAAATGAATATTTTTTTCCCCATACCAGCGACCAAATGGCCTTAGAACTCGATAAAGTCCGTTATGTCGGTGATGAAATCGGCGCCGTCGCCGCCGTTGATGAACAAACAGCAGAAATGGCCTTAAAGCTTATCGACGTAAAATATGAGATCCTGCCGGCCGTGTTTGATGTCCTGGAAGCCATAAAACCCGGCGCTCCCCAGATCCATGAGAATATCAGAAATAATATCGCTCTTATCTTGCCGGTTAATTTCGGCAACGTGGAGAAGGCCTTAAAGGAATCAGACTATGTTCACGAGGATCAATTTTTTACTCATTCCGCCGCCCATTGTTGTCTCGAGCCCCACGTCTGTATCGGACAGTGGGAAGACTGTTCTGATAAGATCACTCTTTGGGTTTCCACCCAAGCCCCCTTTAAGATACGGGAGGCACTGGCCAAATGCCTCAAGAAAGAATTAAACGCCGTCCGGGTCATTAAATTGCCCACGGGCGGAGGATTCGGCGGGAAACTTGAAATGCTCCCCATGGACTTCGCGGCCTGTTTGTTATCCAAAAAGGCTGGTGGCCTGCCGGTTAAAATTTGTTACAGCCGAGAGGAAGAATTTTCATTCTCTAGACGCAAGCACGCCATGCATTACAAACTTAAATCCGGCGTTAAAAAGGATGGAACACTCATGGCGATAAGCGGAGAGATCTTCGCGGATGGCGGGGCTTACTGCAGTTATGGCCCGACTGTCCTCGCGGCCGCCATGATGCGCATTTTCATGGTTTACAAAATCCAACATTTCAGGATTACCGGCTATCGTGTCTATACCAATACCCCCATCAGCGGAGCTATCCGGGGATTCGGCGGGGTCCAATCAGGATTTTCTATTGAATCGCACATGGATCTCTTGGCAAGAGGAATAGGCATGGATCCCGTCGAGTTTCGCCTGAAAAACATCACCACTGCGAATATGGTCACGACAAACAAGATGATCTTGTCGACCAACGGCCTGCGTGAATGCATTGAGAAGGCGACCCAGGAATCGAATTGGAAAGGCAAATGGAGCAAGCAGAAACATTTATCCCGGGGAATCGGAATAGGAATCGCAGCTGACGTCATGGGCTCAAAAATGTATAAGGCGCATGAATCCGCCGGGTCAATTATTAAAATAGAAGATGACGGATCAGTCTATTTATTCACGGGAGCCGCGGATACCGGACAAGGCTCTAACACCGTTTTGTCTCAAATTGCCGCTCAGGAACTGGGAGTCAGTTATAACCGCATAAGATGCACCTCGGCGGATACCGAAATAACCCCTTTTGACACGGGTAGCTTTGCGAGCCGGGTGACTTTTATATCCGGAAACGCAACTTTGCTGGCCGCGCGTGACGCCAAAAATCAAATCCTCAACATCGTCGCTGAAGAATACAAAATGGATCCGGAAAACCTTAGCCTGGAAGCCGAGAAAGTTATTAATAAAAAGGATAATTCTGTTATAATAACTTTCGATAAGGCCTTGCAACTGTGTTATTCCTTCAAATACGGACGGCAAATTATTGGACGAGGAAGTTATAACCCTAAAACGACCCCCGTGGATTTTCGAACAGGCGAAGGGAATGTGTCCGGCAGTTATGGCTTTGAAGCGCAGATAGCCGAAGTGGAAGTCAATAAGGAAACCGGAGAGGTAAAACTGCTGAAAATATGGGATGCACACGATATCGGCAAGGCTATTAATCCTCAGTCGGTCAAAGGCCAAATCGAAGGATCGATCACCATGGGAATAGGTTTCACCTTCACCGAAGACCTTAAACTAAAAGATGGGCGCGTCGTTAATCCCAACTTTGCCAACTATCGGATACCAAGATCCGTCGAGATTCCTCCTATTGAGAGTATCTTGATTGAAACAAATGACCCGCAGGGACCTTTTGGCGCCAAAGGCATGGGAGAAGCCGCTCTTTTGCCAACTTCCGCAGCTATTGCCAACGCCATAGATGACGCAATCGGAGTCAGGATAAAGGATCTTCCCATCACTCCCGAAAAAATTTTACGAGCCCTGCGAGAAAAAGAAAAGACAGAAATAAAGGATAAAAAGGAGAGAGAACTATGAGACACCTAATTATTTTTTTATCTATAATTTTGTTCGCTACCGGTTGCAGCCTCTATCAAATAACCTCCGAGGATACAACCCTGGATTTTTATTCGCCGAAGGCTTCGCCGAATGATGTAGCTTTTCTTGAGACGGTCAACCAACCTCACCAAGAAATCGGCTTCGCTATCGTGAACACCGAACGACGTCAGTCTCTCGACATGGTCATCGAAAAACTCAAAAGAGAAGCGGCTATCTTAGGGGGGGATGCCATCACCAATATTCAAACCGATGCCACCGGATTCTGGAAATCCCTTCCCGCTCAACAACTCATCGGTCAGGCCTATATCCGGGCTAACTTCAAGGCAACCGTTATCGTTTTTAAATAAAACGGAGATTTTTCTTCAGCTTCCCCAATTCTTCGGGTGTGTTAAAGGTTGCCCTGACCCCTGGATCCTGAACGGGCAGATAAACCGTTTCTCGCACATGCTGACGCGCTATTTGATTAAGCCCTGCTGAATTATCCAATCTCATGATTTCCTCTCTAAGAGCAACATGGAAAACCGGCGGATGCCCTTTTTTTCCTTCAAAGGTGGGGATTAAGAGAAGAGGGGAGGACAGGGCAAAAGAACGGCATATGAGATTAATAGTTTCTACCGTAACCGCTGGATAATCAACTGGCATTAATAATACACCCTGAATAGGACTGGCAACAACTGACCAACCAACCTTAAACGAAGATGTCTGCCCTAAAATATAATCTTTGTTATAGACAACTTTGACTTTTTTATGCTTTAATATGTAAGGTTTAATTTCCGGGGCATGAGCTCCCAGAACAATAATGATTTCAGCCACTTCAGATTCAAGGAGCTTATTTTGTAAGTATCGGATCACCGTGGAGCCGTTTATTCCCGCCAGTGCTTTGGGTGATAAAAAACGGGAACTTAAACCGGCTGTAAGTAGAATCGCAGAAATCATGTTCTTATTATAAGATACCAGATATTGTTGTCAATCACTGTAAGATCAGCATAACTTAAGGAGAACAGATTGATAGTCTTTTATGTCGGAATAATTCTTATATTAGCCGGGCTGGGAACAGTAGCTTGGCTTTTGTATACGGAAAAACAAACCGAACAAACAGCTAAGACTCAAACCACGGAAAAAGAAAAACCGCAGAAAGAACCCGAAACGACCTCTCAGGTTTTGAGGCGATTGGGGTTAGAAGAAAAACCCTCGGATCTTCCAGATATCCAAACTCCTCAAGAACAAAAAGAAAAACGTGTTTATAGCTTTTTGAACATTTTCGGCCTTAAAAAAATATTTCAAAAATTCGACCAAAAGCAGGAAGAAGATATCCGCCCTTCATTGCCGCACGAAGATATTTTACAGCAAACCAATCCTCTGCTAAATCCGGCTCATCCCACCCCCTTGAAAACCAACGAGCCCATTGCCCCCACGCCGGAGAGAAGCCAGGCTGAGATTGAACTTTCGCAGCTATCGCAAGAACATGCCGAACTTAAACAGAAATATGAGCGTCTCGATGGGCTTTTTGAAGAAAAAGGAAAAGAATTTGATAATATCCAAAAGGCCCTGGCGAACGAGTTAAAAAATCGCAAAGAATTTAACAAGGTAAAGGACTTGCTTGAAAAAGAATTAAAAGACAACAAAGAGAACAGCCGGAAACTGCAAATTGAATTTAATCAGGCTCAGATCGAAAATTCGGGTTTCATCAACCGAATCAATCAACTCGAACAAAAAATAACCCAACATGAAAAAACAATATTGGCTGATGAAGATACCCTAAAACAGAAAGAGCAAGAGATTGACCAGTTAAAGAAAAAAATACAAGCCTCAACGACCGAAAGAACTGAGAAGACTACGGAAGAGCAAACACCAACGACCCCAAAAGCTGAGAAAACTGAGGACGGACAGACACCCGCAGAAAACAACGCTCTCGCGCCCGAAGTAACAAAACCTCTGCCGGAGGAGCAGAAACCCACGGAAGAGACGGGACAATCATTCCCTCCGACGGAAAAGATAGCCTCATCACCTCCCGCGCCTGAAGACAATCATGAAGACATCCCCAAGTTACCCCCGAATGTGCTGATTAAACCGTCAGAAGAAAAAAGCGAATCGAGCTTAGAAGGATCAAAGCCACCCAATTCCGAAAAACCGATTATCAAAAAATCCGAAGACAAAAAACCGAACGACTCAACCAATTAAAACACTCGAGATATGAACCTAAAAACCCGGCCGTCATCAATATTTTTTTTCTTTTTGCTAATGATCATTTTATTTATAACTTCTTGCGTAAATAGGAGAAAAGACCTCATGAATCCCTTGATTATTCTGGATACCAGCGAAGGCAAGATAACACTCGAAATATTCCCGGAGATTGCTCCCAAGGCCTCAGAAAACTTCATCGGCCTAGTAGAAAAAGGCTACTATGACGGAATCATTTTCCATCGAATCATAAAGAAATTCATGATTCAATCCGGGGATCCAACCGGCACCGGGACCGGAGGGCAAAGCATTTGGAAGAAAATTTTTGAGAATGAAGTTCGTCCCGAAGTTAAGTTTGACCAGAAAGGCCTTCTGGCCATGGCCAATGCCGGCCCCGACACCAACGGCAGTCAATTTTTCATTACGACCTCTCCCGCGACATGGTTAAACATGAAATATACAATATTCGGGAAAGTTGCGGAAGGTTACGATGTAGTGGAAAAGATTGAAAACACACCAACCGGGCCGGGAGACAGGCCTTTGAATCCTCCCAAAATAATAAAAGCATACATCAAGCCCTGAATCTACTCATGGAAGAACTCCTGGAAAGAGCCCTCAAAACCTTGAAAAAGGGACAAAATTGCGCTATCGCCACCATTATTAGCTCAACGGATAAAGGCACCCCTAGAAAATCCGGAGCAAAGATGATCGTCTGGGAAGACGGCTCCATTGAGGGGACAATAGGAGGGGGGAGGGAGGAAAAATCAGCTCAGGAGGAATGTCTTAAGGCCATAAAGAATTCTAAAGCCTCCTTAGTGACCTATAATTATTCAGGAAAAAGCCATCAATCAGCCTGTGGAGGAAAGGTTCAAGTCTTTATTGAACCTTTGCTATCCAAAAAACACCTTATTATTTGCGGGGCAGGCCATATTGCCCTGCCCTTATCCATTCTGGCTAAAATACTTAATTTTAAAGTTACAATCATTGACAACCGAAAAGGATGGGCCAACCATAAACGTTTTCCGCATGTGGATCAAATCCTGGTCAATCAACCCGCGAGTCAACTGGCGGATATTCCTATCAGCCAGAACACCTTCATAATGATTGTGACCCACGGTCATGAATTTGACCTGGAATGTCTGAAAACTGTAGCTCAATCCGCTGCGCGATATATCGGAGTTATTGCCAGTCTAGTTAAACGGATAAATTTTCTTAAAGAGCTTAAGAGAACAAATGTCCCGGAAAAATTTTTGCGAAGAATTCATATGCCGGCCGGAATAGATATCGGGGCTCAAACGCCAGAAGAAATATCAATTTCGATTATGGCCGAAATTGTCTCTCTCACAAATAAAGATTTTCTGGGAAGCGATAAATTTAAAGTAAAAGAAGAAAAAGAAAGGAGAAAATAAAAACATGGATAAACAAGAAGTAATAGACCTCATCAAAGATACGGCATATGGCTGTCTAGCTACAATAGAGGACAACCAACCGCGGGTCCGGCCGATGTCTCCCTATCTAGATGAAAGCGGGAACTTGCTCGTTGCCATCATATCGCAGTGCCGCTCTATTCCTCAAATCAAGAAGAACCCCCTGGTTGAAATCTGCTATGTCGATAGGAAAATGTGCTTTGCGAGAATAAGTGGAAAAGCTAAAATTAACGATAATCCGAGCCAGAAAGAATTGGTTTGGAATAATCTCCCCATGCTCCGCCAATACTTCTCAGGCCCCGAAGACCCCACTTTTGTCCTTGTCGAAATCGACACAGATAAAGTAGAAGCCATGAGTCCTCACCAGAACAGACCGGATGTCCTAAGCCTCAAATAGAACATTCACTGATTAACGAAATCCAGATAACCCCTTTGCAAGCGTTGCAAGGAGGGAGGATTTCGTTTGCGAATTAGAGAGATTATATAGCCTGATTTGAGAAAGCAAGAAAACTGGTGAATGGGCCCGCAATAATAAAGGTAAAAAACGGAGGTTTTAACAACTTTCTGAATTATTCGGATAGGATATTGAAGAATTACCAAAAGTTTTATGTATTTTCTGGGTAGTTAATAAGATCTGCCAGTAATAAGGAAAGAAGCGCCTGTCTTAGTAACCTGATTATAATATAAGTAAGTTTGAGAAGACTTTTCCACACCCCCAGTGCAAAACCATACAAACCTTTACAGCATAGCCTTTTAGGCATACTTGGCTAATTATGAATAGTTAACATAACATATATTATAGGAACATGATAGTTTTAGAGAAAACTTACTCAGTTGGACTTAGGGCGACCGATCACAGACAGTCTTCTGCAGCTCTCTTTACAAATCAGAGTCATGGTGGGCTATTCTCTCTTCAGTTTTTTTAATAATATTTAAACCCCGTGAAGTAACTCCAACCTGAGCGTCACCAATGCGAATCTTCAGAATCTTCCCACCAACCAAAGCATCCGCCACAATCTTTCTCGCCTCCCTCAAAATTCGCCCAAAACTGGGCCGGGAAATACCCATAGAAACCGCACCCTGTGCCTGGCTAAAGCCCTGAAGATCGGCCAATTTCATGGTTTCCAGCTGGTCTATTGATAACTCTGCTTCATCTGGCCGTCCCGGCTTGCCTCTGGGGCTAAATTGGCTTATCTTGGGCATCTTCTGGATATATCTAACTTTCTTAGGCCGACCCCTTTTAATCATAGCGCAATCCTCATCAAGTTCTTACTCTACTAATCCGCATGGTTATTATGAGCATATGCTTATAATAAACCCACCCTTATAATGAGCGCATGCTCATTATAATATATCATATACAAGTATCAATTATATTTTTGCTGGGAATTAAATGCTTTGGAATGCCGCGGAAATCAGCCGGGAAAGATACTGCAGATTATCGATACTTCCTTCAATTTCATTTCCCTCTTTTTTTGTATGCAAATTAAGGACGCCCAAAACTTTTCTTTTTCCGGACAGAGGCATAATAATAGAATGTTTTATATCTGACCGATTGAGGAGATGCTGTATTCTATTCTCTCCCTGAGTCCCATGAATAACAAACAAAGAATTCTCCTGCGCTGCCAAACCCGCGAGCCCTTCCCCCAACTTGACTCGGGAGCGCTGGACTCGCTCTTCATCAATCCCCCGCGAAACCTTGATCGTCAGCTCTTCCCTCTTGTCATCCAAGACCATAATCGAGCCGCATTCAGCGTTGGTCATTTTCAAAGCCAGATCCAGAAGACTGATAAGCAATTCATCCAGATGGATTGTTGCGTAAATATCTCTGGCCTCCTCGCTAATCGGCAAGGACCGGGCAAAGGATTCTTTATCATTCGTTACCTTCGATAACCTCTTTTTCTCCAACTTAAGTTCTATAATATCTTTAGCTAAAGTCGCCAACAGATCTAAAATAGATTTCATCGTTAAATGTGAAACAATGCGAACTTCGTTTACCATATCAATCAAACCATCTACCTCCACCCCCAGACGCTTAGCGACCTCCCCATAGAATGAATAGTCCTCTTTTTTTGATAGATTCACCGGCCCCATGATCAGATAAGCAATCGTCTCCCCATATTCTGCGTTAACGGATATGGCGAAAGATTGAAACCCACCATCACAATCGTGCTGCCAATAATCTCCGTTCTTTTCAAATTTATCTAACATGTTGGCTTTTCCTTGCCCAATGTCAAAACCCAAACAATTCTTTTCATAAAACGACCAACCATAACGGTCCTTAACCGGAGGCAAGATCACCTGGCCCTCGAAATCAACGAGAAAAATATTAATCTTTAAAACGTCGATAAAGCGAGCCAAGGTCTCTTTCCATTTATCAACATCAATAAGTTCCTGAATCAATTGTCTTTTTTTCTCGATATTAGTCATTATTTTGCTTTATTGGAAATGTTATATTTTCTCATCTTATTATAAAGAGTCGTTCGATTAATCCCCAAAGTGGCCGCCGCCTTTATGCGATTCCAGTTACACTGGTCCAACACCGATATGATCATTTCACACTCAGGCTGCTCCATGACCTTTTTCAAAGACTTGCCATTGGCGGACTTGATCGCCTTTGTCGTAAACTTAACCATGTCAGGGATATCCCATTTATTAATCATATCAGTTTTGGCCATAATAACCGCGCCTTCTATCGCGTTCTCCAACTCGCGAATATTCCCCGGCCAAGAATATTCGAGAAATAACTTCCTGACCTCCTCAGAAATTCCCTTCACCTTCTTTTTATTATACTTATTATATTTATTAATAAAATGTTCGACCAGTAAATCTATGTCTTCTTTCCGCTCCGCTAATGCCGGCATCTTGATAAGAATAACATTCACCCGGTAATAAAGATCCTCTCGAAATTTATTCCTCCCAACTAACTCGGCCAAGTCCTGATTGGTGGCGACAATGATCCTGACTTCAGCCTGACGGGAAATATTATCGCCAACCCGCTCGAAGATCCCATCCTGCAGGACCCGTAACAGTTTAACTTGCAAGGCCGGAGAAAAGGCGTCAATTTCATCCAAGAAAATAGTCCCGCCCTTAGCGTATTCGAACCTCCCCTCCTTGTCCTTAATCGCTCCGGTAAAAGCACCCTTAGCATGACCGAACAATTCACTTTCCAAAAGCGTCTCTGACAAAGCCCCGCAGCTCACCTCCACAAAAGGCTTATTCCGTCGGCTGTCATCGCTCTGGTGAATCGCCTTGGCCACCAATCCTTTGCCCGTCCCGCTATCCCCGGTTATCAAAATCGTAGCATTTGAATTCGCAACCGACTCAATAACCTGATAGATCTTTTGCATCTTCTCACTGACCCCGATCATTTCGCAGAAAGAGGCACGCTTCGCCTGAGCGATCATTTCTCTTAAATTTTTATTTTCCTCCAAAATCCTTAGCTTCTCAACGATCTTATTGATCAGGAGCTTAATTTCATTGTCATTGATCGGCTTGGTAATATAATCATACGCGCCCTTCCGCATCGCTTTAACCGCTGTCTCAATCGAACCATATCCGGTTATCAAAATAACTTCAATGTCCGGCTGTTTTTTCTTTATGTCAATAAGCAAATCAATCCCGCTCATTTCCGGCAATTTTAAATCAGCGATCACGATATTGATCCGGTTGGTCTTTATCATCTCGCGGGCTTCCTCCCCGCTATGCGCCATATAGACGATATAACCCTCTATACGGAAAATCTCATATAGAGATTCCCGGATAAGCGGCTCATCATCAACGATCAAGATCGAAAATTTATGGTTCCGTTCTGCTATCATTTTCCTGATCCATTGGAATAGATACTATAAATGTTGTCCCCTGCCCCGGGGCGCTGTCGACCTTTATGCTTCCATTGTAATTCTTGATAATTTCACCAACGATGGTCAGCCCCAAGCCACACCCTTTCTCAATATCCTTCGTCGTAAAAAACGGCTCAAAGATTTTTTCGACAATTTTCTTGGGCATACCGCACCCATTATCCAAGACGGTAAAAATGAAGGAGTTGTCTCGCAACGCCGTCTCAACTTTAATGCAGCCGCCGGTCGATACCGCGTCCACAGCATTTCTTAAAAGGTTAGAGCTGACCCGTTCCAAGCCAAAATCAATAATAGGGGGCAAGCCTTCACCTAAACTTTTCTCAATAACAATATTCTTATGAAAGATATCCGACTGCACACCCACCAAAGACTGTTCCACGATTTGATTAGGATCAACCTTCTTCAAAGAAGGCTTGGTATTACGGGCACACGCCAAAAGACTCCTGACGATATTGACCATTCGGTTTAAACCATGCTTGATCTCCAGCAAATACCCCCGGACAACCTCGTCATCTTTGACATGCTCCAGGCATAAATTGGTATACCGCAAAACCCCGTCTAACGGATTATTAAATTCATGAGCAATGCCCCCGGCCAACTTGCCAATCGTTGCTAATTTCTCCTGTAAGGTAATTTGGTTCTTAAGCTCACTGGTTTCCTGGCTTGTTTTACCCAGCTTGCTTCTTAGGGTCTTGGATTCCCGGACAACATTTTTAAACTTTTGGTACAGCTGAACCCTACGGTAGTTAAGGGCAATCTGGCTGGAAAGAAAGTCTAAAAGCTGTAATTCATCGTCATAAAACCGGTCACCGCTTTTCTTGTCCGCGATATTAATAACGCCGATAAGCTTATCTTTGATCATTAACGGCGCGCAGATGAAGGACAAAGTCGAATAGGCCCCTTTGCCGGACTTAAAATCCCGAAACCGGCTGTCTTGGCTGATGTCTCCAACCACCACCGGCTTTTTGATAGCCGCCACCTGCCCGACAATCCCCTCCCCCAACTGTTTGATAATCTGCCGTTGTTCAGAAACCTCCATGCCTTGAGCGATTTTAAGCGTCAAATTCTTGCCATTAGCGTTCAGGATAAAGATGGAACCACGTTTGGCACCAAAGAGATCAATGATTCTTTTTAAGGAAACCTCTAATAATTCCTTAACCGAGACCACATATGTCGCAGCGGAACAAATTTCGCTTATCTTCTGAAAAAGGGCCGGTTCCTGGATTCCTTGCAAAATTGACTTTGAGGAAGAATTCATCGTTATTTCTGAGGTGAAACCTGTACGCCTTCTTGCTCTAATTTGGTAAACGCATCAATCATTTTTTGCAAGTAACTGCTGAGTGGATGGGCTGGGTATTTATCGATAAACTTCCGATAGACGTTGACCGCGACATCATTATCCTTTAGCTGAAAAGCCGCGATCATATTGATCGTCTTTATCATCAAATCCGCGCGCGGAACGTTCAACAGGCTAGAATGAGCGTAACTGATAAGCGTTTCGCCCAAGACGTCGACGGCCTCTTTCCATCGATTTTGATCCAGATAACAATTCGCTAAAAACCGCAAGGCATTAAAACCAAAGACCGTATCCGGATTTTGATTGGCTAAATTTCTATAAAACTGGATGGCCTCAGCATAAGCCTGCATAGCATTCTGATAATCATTCTTATTTTTATAATGACCGGCCAGAAAAAGGGGTGTGGACATCCCAACATTGGTGAGCGGATACTCCTTAATGATACTCCGATAGACCTTCAGGGCTTCCGGCCATTTATTCTCAAGCTCATAACTTCTCCCCACCCGCGCTTTAGCCTCCGCGGCCAATTCTTTATTGTCGGGATATTTCACGACAACACTTTCAAACTTCTCCCGCGCCGTCTTATAATCCTTCTTTAATAAATACACTTCCCCCAGGAGAAGGTATGCCCCCTGAACGACATCGGACTTTGGGTACTGATTGATAATTCTCTGATATTTCTTTGCCAATTGATCGAAGGTCTTGCCCGAAACGGCATTAGGATCTTTCGCCACCTCGGCATATAACCGATTAACCTTCCAGAGCTTCTGCTCAACGACATAATCTCCTTTTAAGTCTAGGATAGATAGAAAAATGAACAATCCGGCTAAAATAGCCGCATAAATAAGTAAATTTTTTCTCATTGGTTTTCTCTCTTTAATAAGTAAAACATGGTTATCGCCGTATAAACAACCCCATCAATGACGACCATAAATAAGACGCTTAAAATAAGCGCGAGAAACTTTATTCCGGGAAAAAATGTATTAGCAATAACCGGCATATTATTTCTCAATATCAGGACGGGAACATACAGCAGGGTCGGAAATAAAACGACCAAAAAGATGAACCACCAGGATCGCCACAAACTTTTAAAGTTTAAAATAAGTGCGGAAAGAATTTTTTTCTTTTCGATCACGATGATCGGCAGAACAAAGGCAAAAAGCGTCGTAATCACGACTCCCATCAACAAATTGAAATAGGGCGCCCCTCGAAGAACGATCATCTTGATCATAAAGAAAATCCCGCTCTTTGATCCGATCTTCAATGCGCGCCAAATGGCTACGCCATAAATTTTTGATAACACATAAAATATAACGAATGAGATGATCGCCGCCAATACAATATGGACATATTGCGGAAAGGCCTTCCGGCAGGCCGAACGAAAATTGATGTTTTGATCATTGTTGATGGCGGCAATCATCACCATTGCTACCGCAATCAAAAAACTGCTGACAAAAATATAAATCGGGATCTGAGCGAACTGAAACAACATCGGCAAGACCGCGAAATTAAAAGGATAATGCAGGTACCCCTCTCCCCACAATCTTCGTATCAGCGGGCCAAAGAACGCAACCAAAGGGAACCGAGTCGAAAAATAAAGTATCTCCAGAATGACGAGCTGAAAAAAAGCAATGGTAAGAAACGGAAACAATATGATCGGGTTAACAACTAAAGCATTAATGGACTGCCGCAGGAGAGGAAAAACTTGCTTGCCTGTCTTTTTTGAAGTCATGGATTACGCTTCCTTAAAAAGGTTAATATTTTGTTAAATCTTTATATCTGAACCAATTACAGAAATCTTAACACAGCCGCAGAGGGGTGTCAAACAGATAACAAAATATTTTCGTCCTTACTCAAAAATTTCTTGGCAAAAAGCGAAAATAAAAAATGCGGCCGGTTATTTTTTCTAACCAGCCGCATTTTTATCTATCTTCTCATTATCCCACTCTAGAATTGAAAGAATTTCTAAGCAAACTACTTAGTTAAAGTGTGATTTTTCTTAGTTTTATAATACGCCATGGCCAACAAACCGCTCCCCATCAAGACCATGCTCAAGGGTTCAGGGTGATGCACCTGAGCTAACTCGACATCAACGGTTTTTATAACATCCGCTGTCCCGCCAGCTCCGCCAACCTCACCAGGTCCACCAACCTCGCCAGCTCCACCTTCTAACTCAGGAGTAGCGCTTCCCAGGGAGGAAAATGAATCGCCACTACTACCCGAATTGAAAGAACTTTCGCTGAAAAGGAAACTGGTCAAGGATGACTCCTGTCCCCCACCGCCACCCGAACCGCAGCCGTAGAGAGCAATCAACGCGAGTCCAAGCAGTATTATATTGAAGTGGCGTAAATATTTTTTAATCATCATTCTCACCTACCTTAATTTCCCGTTTTTGTAAAAAAGTAAAAACACAATCGCCTTATCTTCAGGCCTTAACTTTTCTTCTTTCTTAAACCGGCCAAACCTAACAACCCACTGCCCAACAAAACCATAGTCGCGGGTTCAGGAACGTTCGGTAACACATTATCCACGAGGAAGATCATGTCATCATAATCTTCATCGCCGAGTTTTCCATTCTTTAAAGCCAAATCTTCCCATACGATCAGATAAGGATTTTTAAAGGTATATTTAGAAACACTCGTGCAGACCACACTGTTCACATCCGGCCCGCCGGTAAAATCACAACCGGTCTTGATCCAGACTTCGGTTCCGGCCAGTTCTTTGAGATGATAGGTCATCATGTGGTCCAATTTGTCAGCATCAACTGACCCGGCCAACTTGATGTTTTTGGAAGGATCAGAATCCCAACGATATTGCGTCCCTCCACCCGTGGTTTCCAGAGCCCACCCAAAATTATCCGCTCCGTTAACAAACGGTGAATAACCAGCCATAAGCGGATTATTTTGTGTTCCGTCCCCGGTGAAACCATAACCCTGAACCGGGCCAAGAACATCAATATAGGTCGGATTGACCGCATTGGCGTCATAAACCTGAAGGGTATTTTTATTCCCGGCGGTTAAACTCATCATAATATAAGTTCCGCTGTTAGCGTTGTTGCTCAGTTCTTTCCAGGTCTTATCCCCGGCGGTCCATTGATATTGGTCCACATCTTTGTTACGGTTGAAATAATTTACGTTAGTCGTGTTGTTTTTGATATTCCACAATAAATTAATCGCGTCATTGATGTCCGCAGGATTCGGCACCCCGGACAAATTATCATTATTGTCCTTAGGTGTTGATATCCCATTGTTACCGCCGCCCTGTTCTATACCATAAACATCATTCTGGATGTTATTGGTATAGGGCTGTGCCATAGCGCCGGAGGCGATCAAGCACACCACAATTGCCATTGTTAATATTACAGTTAATCTTTTCATTTCCGTATTTCCTCCCTTTGTACAACTCTTATTCGCTTTGTGTTTTGCTGTCTACTTCTCTATTATATAATCACCTTCGGATCATTTCTGGCCCGAAAATGTCAAAGTGCTTTTAGCTTCTCTTCTTTCTTAAACCGAATAAACCAATCAAACCTGCTCCCAGCAAGGACATGCTGGCCGGTTCTGGAACGCCGTTAGGTTCATATTCCTGAATTTCCTGTAATTTCGCTGTTGTAAAAGCTGTTGTAAACTCTGATGGATTGTTTCTCAAATAGTCTAAATCAAAAAGGCCTTGATACCCACCACTTGAATAGACCGCATCATCCCAATACTGATAATAACTTTGAAAGGTAACAACATTCAAAAGAATATCATTATCATCTATCATTTTTGCCAAAGCTGCTTCGCCTGTTAAGCCACCATACGAATAATCCGCACGATAATCATTTGGCTCATCAGTTATAAGCATAACAACCTTAGCATAATCACTTCCACTCCAAGAAAAATTATTAGCTGCCCAATCTAAAGCGTGATAACCTCTTTCTGTGCCGCCATAAACACTCACACCATTAACTTCATTGACGACATCACTTATATTGCTGGTAAGATTAACCCAGGCATTACGCGTATCAGCACTGCCGGCAAGTTGCTCATACCCAGCCACACCATATTTAGCGGTTATCCCAGCATTAGTAACTGCCGTATTAATATTTGAGATGCTTCCACCCAACCACGCAAATTCCCCGCCCATACTTCCGGATTGGTCAATAACAAACACCATGTCCGCAAATGACGCCGCTGATGCGACGGAAGCGAAACCCATGGTAAAAATTACTAATGCCAAACCTGCCAATACTGATTTCATTTTTCTCATCTTCTCTTCTCCCCTTTTTGAGAATGTTGATATGGCTACGACTTAAATCTTTTTCCTTAGACCCGCCAAGCTTAATAAACCCAGGCCTAACAAGCTCATTGTTGCCGGCTCGGGAACAGCGCTGTTTTCGTTAAAAGTAAAATTATCCATCGCGAAATGTGTCCCGCTTCCATTGTAACCAGCATTGACCCCACCGAAAGAGTTAAATCTTAACTCATCAATACCCGTGTAGCCAAAATTAAACCAAGTCGGGCTGGTGGTATCCACCACAACGGTTTGGGTATTCGTTAATGAACCGTTTAAATAACCTTCCACTGTTATATTAAGCCCGCTGTTCCAGGCGCTGGTCAGATAAGTACCAGTAAAATCAAAAACAGAACCGTTTACATGAGCCATATTTCCATAGGCATTATAAGCAACATAATTACCGGAAACTAAACCATAATTATACCCGGAAGGAATGTAACTTGAATTACTAGCCTCAAGATAGTACATATTGTTCCAATTGAACCCACCATAACCGTTCGTTATGGCTGAACCACCGCCGCCAATATCATCAAAAGTTAAAACCGTTGCTTGGGAGGCGCTCGCCAGGCCCAAGATCATGACTGCCACCGCTAAACACCACAAAATTCTTTTCATTTTTCCTTCCCCTCGGTTACTGTTGTTAATTTTTATAAAATTTACACTTAACTTCAAACATATATAAAACTAAGCCTTTTTACTAACATCCCGCTTTCGGCCTAATAACCCCATTAAACCTAACCCAAACAAACTCAAGCTCGCCGGCTCAGGGGCGGACGATGCCAGCATAATTTTATCGCCACTGACTTCAACCCAATCCACTCGCCCGTAATCTCTATCCGAACCTCCGAAAAGCCATCGAATCGGCCGCCAGGTATTATTGGTCATATTAAAACCCAAGTCGATCGTATCACTGGTGACATTATCCGGTAACGATACATTACCCGTTATCCATCCGGCACTGTTAACGGATAAATCCTGAGAAATATTCCATAAAGAGCTACCGGTGTATTTCCAGCCAGCGAGAAAATGATCCGCACTCCCAAAACCGTAATCTGAGTCCAAACCTTCTACCTTTATTTGATAACGGAACAAAACATTCTCGTACCCGGCGGTTGACACCGCATGAGTCATCCCTGAACTATTTGATAATGTAGTAAAATTTGTAGTTGCCTGCAGGGTCGCGACACCTGCGCTGGCAGTAACATTTCCGTTTGTGCTCCATGCCGACAGGCTATCCAAGTTGTCAACAAAGATTAATTCTGCCTTTGCACTCGCAGTTAACACGAGAACACAAACTGCCAACACACCCAAACTCACCATTGCTCTTCTCATCATATCTTTCCCTTTTATCTCGCGCCTTCCCCGGTAAAAACAACCCGGACCGTTCGCAATAAAATACGGACATCCGTCCAGAGACAAAGCTTCCTAATGTAAAGCAAATCGTATTTGACCTTTTTCTTTACATCTTCAATCGTTTCATCATATTTATGCCAGACTTGCGCCAAACCGGTTAACCCCGGCTTAACCTCCAGCCGTTTCTCATAATCAGGAATTTCTTTCTTTAATTTCTCGACGAAAACCGGCCTCTCCGGTCTCGGGCCGATAAGGCTCATGTCGCCCTTGAGGATATTAACAAACTGCGGCAACTCATCAAGATGAGCCTTGCGTAAAAATTTTCCGCAAGGTATTAAACGATTGTCATTCTGAGCGGCCCAAACCGGACCGGTCTCTCTCTCGGCATCAACCCGCATAGTGCGAAACTTATAAATATTGAAAAGCGCTCCGTTCTTGCCGACCCGGGTCTGGGTAAAAATGATTGGGCCTTTCGAAGTGAATTTTACCAGCAATGCAGTTATCAAAAACAATGGCGAGAGAAAAATAATCCCGATTATGGAAGCAAGAATATCGAGAGTTCTTTTGATTGCAGCGTAAACCCGGCGGACAATACTGACAATCATTCCAAATCCGACCAAAAGAATCGTCGCCGGCTCCGGAGCCCGCGATCTCGCGTTATCCGGATGCTGAGCAGGAATCTCACTCTGTTCTAGTTCCATCATCTCCGGGGAGTCATCATGCGTCCGCACAAAAGACAATGTCGCCCATGCCGTTGTAACAAACAGAATACAGGCCAGGATACTGATCCCGAGGATTGATAAATTGCGAATATTTTGTGCTGTTTTTCTCATGTCTTTCCGTTGTAAACGTGCTTTTGAGGTGAATTACTATTTAATAAGAGCAAATACCGTGCCAATCGTCATTTTAACCAGAAAATAATTTTTAACTAATTAGTCCATAAAGCACTGGTTATCAATGGTTTAAAATCGTTAAATATATCAATTCTGGACTGTCCATGACAAACATGGATAAGCTATGACAAACCCGAAGAAAAGCATGTTGATAAGATTAAACACCTGTTTAAATCCAAAACAATAAATTGGGGGGATAATTACAGGAGGAAAAGACCGCAAAAATTCCTGACAAAACCTCGTTCAGGACAGAACTTCATTTAATCTTGGGGAAAAACCGGGCCCAAAAACAGCCCGTAAAATTTTGCATGGAACTTTCCGGGAGCAGTCTTCCATTTCGAATTTGAAGTGGTTATGGCAGGTATTGGGACAGGTACGGAATGACCGACTGAGCAAAATTCTTGATCTGTTGAACCGTTTGGGCATCGTCTCCGCCATGAACATCAGCTGAGAGACGAATCAAAGCACTGCTGGCCGACTGGCCAAGGAAGGATTTGAGGGCGATCAGGCCCTGCTGTTTCCAATAATTGGATGTAAAGCTGTCTCCCACTTTAAACCAATAAAAAGAGACTTGACGCGTTTTCCCTTTCTCGACGATCAGGCGGTTAGCCTGGATTTCTTGATGCCCGTCTGCGGACAAGACCGTATCCCGCGCGTTCTGCAAGATCACCGCCCCGCCGCCAGTGTAGCAGATCTCCGGCGGATGAGAAACTTTCCGGTTGTTCTGTGAATACACGATAAAAACGTAAACCTCCTGGCCGGACTTATCAAAATAGCGCCGGACGAACGCATTACGGGTTTCAAGAATTTCCAGATCATTATCGGAGATCGCGATTTCTTCGGATTCCCAGCCGTCAAACGCTCGGGGAAAATGAGCGATATCAACAGTATCCTTCTGCCGGTACACCTTAAAATATAAATTCCAGGACAGGGCCCCGGAAACCAGGAACATCGCCACGACTGAAAGATATCCAAAATTTTTAACCTTCATTCCAATATCCTCCCTACTGCGAACAACAAGGCAAACGCCAGGGCAAAGACCAAAAAACCCGATATGTCATGCGTCAAACCCGTGGCATATTGCGGACCCCAGACCTCCGAAATGAATGACAGAAAAATAATCCGAAACACGTTCGTGATAATCGCAATCGGTATCGTGGAGAGAAACAGGATCATGCGCTTAATCATCGGGCCTTTCATCCAATAGGCAAAGATGCTCCCCAGCGCCGTCAACGAGATCAAAGACCTTAATCCGCTGCAGACATCATCGACGATCACATAGGCATGCTGCATCCTGATCCAACTTCCGTCACGGATCGCCAAAAAGCCCATGCGGTTCAACAAGAACGTCGCAATTTGCGCGGCGAGAATTTTCATTTTAAAACTAATATTCGCGATAATCACCAACGGGATGGGGACCATAAAAACTAAAAAAAAGACCGGGAAAAGATTTTTCTGTAAAAACTTCCAGCCATAAAAATATAAGATCAAACCGATGAGAACAACAATCATGGAAAATCCTGAGGAGAAATAGACCCGGAACAAAGAGCTGATAACGTGCAATCCCAATCCGATGACGACTAAAGGGATTCCCCAACGAGATCGCCGATGGCTGATCCGTGCCAATTCGTCTCTCTTCTGCCAAATCAAATAGGCGGTCACAAAAGGAATCAAGATCCCGTGGCTGTAATACGAATCTCTGGCAAACCACCGGTCCCACATCCAGACAAGCGTCGGGACATAGGTCAGTAAAAATAAACCGGCGATGAAGATTGGGGGAAAATGTTTTTTAAGTCGGCTCATAGGAATATGTTGAAAGTTTTCCACTTCACTCATAAAATCGTTTTAAAAAATTTCACACCCTGAATTTAACTTTTCCCAAGTTAGGCAAATTTCAACAAGCTTCAATGCGTTTCCCTCAGTTTCTCTTTTCCCTTGCCTTCTCCCACGTCACTTCCTGCCTCCCCCCAAAATACCTTATCGCACCCGCCAACGCCGAGAAATTGAGCAAACAAAAAACATACGGAATATAACAAACTTTTGAAACGGCCTTAAGCATACCATATCTCTGGTGCCTTGACAAGGCGCCAATCAAGGCCATTACGTAAAATAAAATTTGCAAGACAAAGAAGATCCCGAACGGATTTTCCGGCAACAAAAACAGATTAATAGCAAAGATAATAATCAAAAAGAACGGTATCAGCAAACGCAGGAACTTATGCGAAAACAACTGAACGGCGATCGGGCTCTTGAAAGGATTCAGCATCTCGGGCATCAGCGCGAATATCTGATAATTCCCCGACAAAGTCCGAACCTTGCGCCGGTGCTCCTCCCGGGGGCTATCCGCCACCTCGTCAAAGGCCTTGGCCTGTTCGTCAAATATCGAACGATACCCTTTTTTGATAATATGGAAAGGGATATACATATCATCCAAAACAAGATTTTCGGGAACAGGCGGATACAGTTCCCGCCGGATAGCGCACACGGCTCCGGTCGCGCCCAGCATTGAATGGATCTTGCTCTCCTGCGAACGGATAAATTTCTCATAACTCCAATAAAGGTTCACGCCCTTGGCTGTCCCTCCCTCTTTCCGGGAAAACATCAACTCGCCGCTGACACAGCCCACTTGGGGATCGGCAAAATTCGCGGCCAGCGCCCGGATCGTATCCGCCGCGAACACCTGCCGGGCATCGGTAAAAACGATGAGCTCATGCCGTGCCTGAGCCGCCAAAGTATTTATCACGGCCATTTTCCCCCGACGCGCATCGCTCTCCCAAAAACGAATCCGCTCATCACCGAACCCGCGCATGATCTCATTTGTCCTATCCGTCGAGCCATCCGAACCGATGAGGATTTCCACCTTGCCCTTGGGATAATCCAAATCGAGCAAATTCCTCATTTTCCGCGCCAGGACATCTTCTTCGTTCCAAACCGAGATGATCACCGAAACCGTCGGCTCAACGGGTTGACGGAGAACCGGCCTCTCCCGCATCCGGGCAACCAGCGTCAGCAACGCCGGATAACCGAAGTAGCAATAAAAAACGAGAAAGAGTAGAAAAAAGAAAGTAAGAATCATAAAAATTGAAATTAAGAAATTAATGGAAATTGATTAGAATTTATTGCCTTGCTTATCAAATTCACGGCCTCTTTTCGATCTTCCAACCTGGAGGCGGCCGCTTATTTCATTTTTTCAAATATCTTAACCTGCGCCCCCAAGATCCTCTTTCTCATCCGATCATACAGCCGATGCCCCAGCATTCTTTTGGTTAAATCTCTCCCCCACGCGGCCACCGATTCGCCCACAGGCAGTTTTCCCCGAAGGGCTTCATCAAATCTGCTCAGCGACCAATTCCGGCGGACCGCGACGCGGCCGATACAACCGCTTAAACGCGGCCGCCCATCCGAGACGAAAATATTCTTATACCCGGCCTCGTGCGCCATCCGCAGGATCCGTTCGTCATAAAAACCGCGGGGGACCGAAAGGCTGTCAATGTTGATCTTCAAATTCTGCTCCAGGGTCGCTTTTGACTCGGACAATTCCCGCGCCAATTCCTTGTCCTTATAATTGAGCATAATCTCATGATGCAATCCGTGAGAACCTATCGCCATATCCGCGTCACGAAGCTCTTTGATCTGTTCCCAATCCATATATCCTTTTGCCCCGACCCTCTTGACCGTGATGAAAAAGTAAGCCTGGAAACCCAGTTCGCGCAGGACCGGCAAGGCGTACTGAAAATTATTTTGCTCCCCGTCATCAAAAGTCACCACGACCCTTTCCTTTCCCTCTGCCAAAACGCCATCCAGTGTCGCCGCCACGAACTTTTGTTCCTGGGCATATTGCATCTGTTCGCGAAACTCTTCTATATTGACGTCATATATTCCCGCCCCGGCCTCTCTCTCCGGCGGGGTATCGGAATCATTGGAAACGATACCGTGATACATCAGGGCAACGGGATTCGTTTGCATCATTCCATCCTTTTTACACTGGGATTCGGTTCATTCTGGGACTTCAGCTCTTTCTCTCTCGAATCCGCCTTTTCTAAACTTTGTCCGGCCCGCAGCAATTCCAGGGCATCAAAGGCATAGGGCATATTGTAAACAAAATATCCCATACGCGTGTAAGTTATTTTCTGAAAAATCATCCCATTCCATAAAGGGTCATCCTGTTTTCTCTGGTAACGCTCAAAATAGTTCAACCTGTTCATAATTTCATCGGTATACTTTTTGTCACCGGTGAGATAATAGGAATACGCCAGACCATCAAAAAAGGGATAATATTCAATATGCTTTATTAAATAATCGGTCAGCTGAACGATGGAATCCGCCATAGCTTCATTCAAAGTATTCTTATGATATTCAATCAACGCCGGCATAATGTAACCCGTCATATACATATCATGGGGCTTGCCATCCCACCGGTCATATTTCGGATTGTAATCCTCATTCCAGCTACCATTTCGATTTTGCCCCCGGTAAAACAAATCCGCCCAATAATCAGCCTCTTCCTTGAGCCGGCTATCCTGTGTCGCCTCATACAACAACAATTCACCCCAAAGAATATTGGCGACAGCCCGTCCCGGAGCAATATCCGGATGCTGAAAATAAATAACCGGACGTTTCAAGAAAAACTCGCCGACTTCTTTAGCCACATCAAGCGCCCGCTCATAGCCGGTCAGATAGTAATAAAGCAAAATTCCGTTAAGGTTCGTGTAGCCGGCCATTTCGTTTCGTCCCCCCCAATGATCAGCATTGTGCCGGTGCATCGAACCGACCTGGCTGTAATCATCCGGAATTTTCCCTTTCAGGCGGGGATCGTTCATGACCGTATTATAATGAACCGTATCAATGTCCATCACATGCCTCGCGGAATCCTCGGCGAATTCGAAATATTTATACTCCCCGGTGCGCAAAAATTGTATGAAACTACCCCAATTGAGCCCCGTCACGCTTTGGTTATACCATCCCCATCGTCCATCCCGATACCATCCGCTTTCATCCAGAGTTCCCTCCAGCCCCACAGAACCATGATCGCTTAAAACATCTCCGAAGTTTATCATGCCATACCATTTGAATGTTTTCTTTTGCCGGTCTCCCCAGTCAAACAATCTTTCGATGACCTCCTCATATTTTTTGAAATACTGCGCCTTGGGATCATACGGGGCCAGCCCACCGAGTGCCCTGGTATTATTTAACCATTCCGGACTGGCCACAATTAAAGGCGGTTCCTGATGAATAAGCGCCAATTTGTATATTATTTCTTTTGAATAATTCCCGGGATGAAAACAATAGACCATCTCATGCGTCTTGGCGAGCCCAAAGGCACTGCCCCGTCCAACGGCTTCCGGCCCTTCGGCTAAATCCGTGGTTCTCAAATCAAGCACCCCAGCCTCCGCGGGCCACAGATCAATCTTTATTGACTGATTCTTTAGGTCTAGCTCAAATCCTTTGGGGAACTGCTGCCACATCTTTCTTACAATTAAACAAAGGCCCTTCTGCCCATCGGACACATTGATTAATCCATCCAGCCTTTCACCTTCGAGTAACGTTTTCTTTCCCGAATCAGAGACGACAAAATGATCATGCTTCTTCTGTAAAAACTGTATTCGTTCTTCCATTTTATCGGATTTAAAATAACTATTATCGGCCACAAACGAGACTTCGGAGTTAGGGCTAAATTGAGAAATATCCAAATGAACCGAGATGTCCTCTATCGGCTCATTTTTCGGCAAATTCTTTCCTTTATACAAATAGTGATATTGATTCTCCGGGTATCCGGTATAAATAAAGGTATGATAAACCCGGACAAAATTCTGGTCTTTATATGCCTTTATCCGAACAAGAAACTTACAGAATTTTTTTCCGCGACGGCTGATAAACCATCCTTCGGCCTTTAAAGTCCCCGCCAAAGGGCCGTTCTCTTCCACCGTCAATATATAATCCTTATCCAGAGAACTATAATACGTGTCTCCTTTGAACTGTAAGGTCAGATCGCTCCCGGAAGAGATAACCTCCATTCCTCCGTCAATCCAAACCTTATCAAATAACCGAAACTGCTTTTTATCTATTGAAAATTTTATCGCTCCCGTATCCACCACAACTTCGCCCGATGATTCCGCGATGAGATTTTTCTCGGGTGAGGCCTTCGCTGAAGACGGGTAACGGATGAAATATCTGGTTTGCAAGCCACCCTCAACGGTCGCGGGAATAGTGACCAGCACCCATTTGATACTGCCATCATTCCATCTGGCCGTGACCCGAGATTGAAACGGAACGATTTGCCCGTCATTCTTCTCCACGGATATCTCATTTTCTGCGTGCAATACCCCCCGCGGGAACGGCACCCCGCCAGTCACCGGAAAACCAATCAGCGGGATACCTTTGGGATTTAAAACATAGACCGGAAATTTGTAATCATGCGTATCCGTTTTCCAGCGCTCACCGGGAAAATAAGAATAATCCTTCAAGGCGTAAGGCGGTTTCTCCGGTGTTTTGCTGCCGGGAGAAAAGATTGACCGCTGGGATCGGTTGCCTTCGGAAACCAATCGCATATTATCCAAGAAACACACCGAGTCTTCCTGGGGTTTCCATTGAAAAATATTCACCTGCTCGACATTGTAGACATTGATTTGATCTCTTAAGGCAGCGACCGCAACCTCAAAATAGTCCTTGGCCCCCGCGTCCACGACAATGTCCTCTTTGTATCTTTTCCCGCCCTCATCTTTTATTTGAATAATGTAGCGAGATGCTTTCTTGCCGGGATTATAAATATCAAACCGAAAATTTGAGTAAGGCGCCCAGGAAGTTTTCCGCTCTTTTCGCAAAGATTCGCTTATCCGGAAAGACGGGTTGGGAGATTTCTTAAACCTGATTTCTGCCGAGAATTTCCCGCTGGTCGCATATTCATCCGATAAAGAAACTTCCGCGTCGCTGAGGTCAAATTTTTCCAAATCTTTGGCGTTCTCAAAATCCGCGATGACATAATCGTCCTTCGCTTTCTTAACATTCGCAAAACGGCGGGCATCCAGCTTCGCGGTGATCTTTTTAGTTAAAGCCCCCAGGCGCGAACTCGTTTTTTTCAACAGAAGACCCAGAACCAAAGCAGAAACAATCCCCACCCCTATCCCCAGGATAAATATCTTTGACTTAAACATTAATGAACTCCCCGTAAATTTCTTCCATCCGTTTAACCATTCTCTCCAGCGAAAAATGTTCGCTGACCCTCCGGACCGCCTGTTCGCTCATCTTGCGGGCCAGGTCCGGATCCTGCAAAATTCTTGAAATCGCCTCGGCCAAGGCCTCGGCGTTGTTTGCCGGCACTAAAAACCCGGTCTCCCCATCGATGATCTGCTCCGGATTTCCCCCGACATCGGTGGCCACAAACGGAATCCCTTTCGCCATCGCTTCTAAAACCACCACCGAAAGCCCTTCCCGGGTCGAGGAAAGCGCCGAAACCGCGGTTATATCCAATATCGTAGACACATCTTTGCGCATCCCGGTAAACACCAGCTTTCCTCTATCGATCAAATCCTGACCTTGAGCCACCAGCGTTGCCTTCAACGGCCCGTCGCCGATAATGAATGCCTTGAAGGAAATATTTCTTCTGTCCAAAACACGCACCGCTTCGATAAAAAGGTGATTGGCTTTAGCCGCCACCAGCCTGCTGATATTAACAACGGCAGGAATATCCTCCGTCAATTTCAACTCATTTCTCAATTTCTCAATTTCTGCATCGGGAGCCCTCCCCTGAAGCGATTCTATCCCGTTGTAAACAACCTCCAGCTTGCCGGCGGCGATCCCGACTTCTTCACGGTAAAACCTCTTCACCTGCTCGCTGACCACACAGATCTTTTTGGTGAAAGGCGCCAAAAGCCTGTCCGCCATCTTGTGAGGCCATTTTTTCCAGACATCCACATTGTGTTCGGTGATAATAACCGGGACCCGCGCCAAAATAGCCGCAAGCCGTCCCCAAAAATTCGCCACCCAAAGATGCGTATGGACAAGCGCGATCTTATTGTCCTTAATGACCCGGATAAGTTTCGGAATAATCAGAAAATCAATACCCGGCTTCTTGCCCAGCTCAATGACCTCAATCCCCTCGTCCTCCAGGACAAAGGCAAAATCCCCCTTCTGCCGCAGACAACAGACCTTCGCGCTGTAGCGGCCGCGATCAAGCGAACGGGCCAGGTCAATCACGACCCTTTCCGCGCCGCCGAGCTCCAACTCTTCGATGATATAAAGGATATTGGTCATAATGGAAATTCGTAGAAATTAATAATTTCGTCCCGAAGGGACATCTTTCAATTTGTTTCGCTCGCGTCAGCGAGCATGTTTCCATTTATTTCTTTGTTTCTTAATTTCATAATCTCGATCAGCTTCCCCACATTCTTTTTAATATCAAATTCCTCTTCTATTTTTTTCCGGCCGTTTCTTTTAAAATCTTCCAAAGGAACCTGCTGCCGCAAAACCCTCTCCAGCGCTTTAGCCAATTCCCGTTCCTGAGCCGGAGCGACTAAAAGGCCCGTTTCTCCGTTAATAACGACTTCCGGAATCCCCGAGACATCGCTCGCGACAACCGGCACCCCCAGGGCCATCGCCTCCAAAATCACGTTGGGGATCCCGTCCCGGTCCCCGTTTTGGGCGATCACGCTCGGGGCAACGAAGACGTTGGCCTTCCTTAGCCATTTGCGTATCTGCGCTTGAGTAATTACGCCGGGCATTTCCACATATCCTTTCAAAGAGAGACTATCAATAAGCTTCTCAAATCTGTTCTTCAGCTCACCCTCACCTATAATCAGACAACGAAAAACGACGGATTGCCTCTTCAATATCCCGCAGGCCCTGATAAGATACTCAAAACCTTTTTGCTCGACCAACCGCCCAACGGCGATAATGATGTTCTCCAGCCTTTCGCGACCGTCTCTGAGCGAGAACAATTGCAGGTCCAAGCCGTGATAATTCAGAAAAATCTTCCCCGCGGCTTCGCCGCCCATCACCTTTTCCAAATGATCCTTGTTGTATCTTGTGCAGGTCACCACGAATTCCGCCCGCTGAACCTTTCGCCTTAGACTTCTTTCGCTCTGCAAAAAGATGTCCCAGGCGTGCGCGGTAAAACTAAAAGGGATATTCAGCAATACGGAAATAATTTCGGCGGAAGTTGTCGGCATGGTGGCCCAATGGGCATGGATGTGGGTGATGCCGTGTTTGCGCATTATCCGGGCAAAGTAAAAAGAACGGACAAAGACGACATTCGCTTTCAGGAAATCAATCGGGTTTAATATGTGCCTTAATACAATTCCGTACGCTTTTAGAAATCCTAACGGATTTGACACAAGACCCAAGACACAAAACACAAGAGAGAAAACAGATGGATAGCTCGTATTCTGTATAAACTTTTTCGCCTCATCGTGTACAATTTTATCTTTACATTGTTTCAGGGAATACAGTTCAAACTCCATCCCCTTTTCTTTCATGCCCGTAAACTCCCGCAGGATAAACGTCTCATGCGTTTCGGGGAATTGGGAAAGTAAAAATGCGATTTTTATTTTATTTTCCATTTATCTCCACGTCTCTTTCTTTATTTCCTTGTGCTCTTGTGCTCTTGTGCTCTTGTGCTCTTGTGCTCTTTTGTTCTTCTGCTCTTGTGCTCTTATGCTCTTGTGCTCTTCTG
>Ga0265297_10002491_pt1 | contig 37282 bp, 25 predicted proteins | sample Munlanlwell13791_FD_192502 | JGI IMG/M metagenome (GOLD analysis project Ga0265297, IMG submission 192502) | Leachate microbial communities from a municipal landfill in Southern Ontario, Canada - Leachate well 137-91 | ecosystem: Engineered > Solid waste > Landfill > Unclassified | place... | reverse complement strand
TTCGGGGTCAGCGCCGGTAATATGGACTCTATGGTCAACCATTATACGGCAGCCAGGCGTTTGCGAAGCAACGACGCCTATACACCCGGAGGAAATGCCGGTATGCGCCCCGATTATGCCGTGACCGTTTATACCCGCATCCTCAGACAGCTTTTTCCGGGGGTGCCGGTGATTATTGGCGGCATAGAAGCTTCTTTGCGGCGGCTTACTCATTACGATTACTGGAAAGATGAGCTGTTTCCTTCCGTACTGGCTGATTCCGGAGCCGATTACCTGGTCTATGGGATGGGTGAGAGACCCATTTTAGAGTTGGCTGCCGGGTTACGGGCAAAAGCCGGTCCCGAAGTATTGCGTGAAATTCCGCAAATTGCTTACCTGCGCATGGGAATGCCCGGAGAAACCTCCGGGGAAGGAACGGTTATTTTGCCTTCTTATAGTGCCTGCAGGAAAGATAAAGCTGTTTTTGCCCGGCATTTCAGGATGATTGAAGAACAGGCAAACAGGGAAAATTCGCCGGTGCTTATTGAACCGCAGGGGAACGAAAACGATGAATACGTAGTGGTGAATCCTCCGTTTCCGCCGGCCACAACGGAAGAACTGGACGCCGTATACGATCTGCCGTTCACGTATAAAGCCCATTGGCGTTATAAAAATAAGCGGATACCTGCACTGGACATGATACAATTCTCGGTATGTCTGCACCGGGGATGTTTTGGCGGTTGCAGTTTCTGCACCATAGCCGCACACCAGGGCAAACAGATATCATCCCGTTCTACGGCCTCGGTGCTCAGGGAAATTGAACGGCTCTCGGCTCTTGAAAATTTCAAAGGTCATCTTACCGACCTGGGCGGCCCGACAGCGAATATGTACAGGATGCACGGCATAAACAGGGAGCAGTGTGCCGTATGCCGGCGGACTTCCTGTCTTTTTCCCAACAGATGCCGGAATCTTGATCATTCGCATGCTCCTTTGCTTGCCCTTTACAAAACGGTGCGGGATTTGCCTCAAATTAAGAAAGCGACCATCGGAAGCGGTATACGTTACGACCTGTTCCTTGACAGGGAGGGGTTTCTGGACAATGAGAGTGAGGCGTATTTCAACACTTTACTGGAGCATCACGTATCGGGCCGCCTAAAGGTAGCTCCCGAGCATACGGAAGACAACGTACTTAAATATATGCACAAGCCATCCTTTGATCTTTATCGTAAGTTGTCCGCCGCCTTTTACGCATGCAACAAAAACAGAGGACTGAAGCAGCAGCTCATTCCGTATTTTATTTCTTCCCATCCGGGCTGTACTCTTAAGGACATGGAGCGTCTTTCCGCCAAATTTGCTAAAGAGGGGATAAAAGTAGAACAGGTTCAGGATTTTACGCCCACTCCCATGACCAAATCATCTGTAATGTATTATTCGGGGATAGACCCCGATACCGGAGAAAAAATTTTTGCCGAACGCAATATGCAAAAAAAAGCCCTCCAGAAGGAGAGCTTTTTCAGGTAGGAAACGGAACCTCTATATTTATTCAGTATAACCGGGATTTTGTTGAAGATTGGGATAGGTTTGTCTTTCAGTATGTGATATGGGTAAGACCACTTTGAAATAATCCCAATTAATGACTTCTGGGCATCCCGCTGATACCGCAAAATTATACCCGTCACTGTCTTTACGTACTATGGAACCACCTGTTCGCATCTGATCAAAGAAACGATGTCCTTCCCCAATAAATTCTTTTCTCCTTTCTATCTGAATCAAGTCATCTGTAGCAAAAACATCCGATACGGATGGATTGGCTCTCCTGCGGATGGCATTAAGGTAATAGCTGGCTTGGCTGATACCAGCAGAGCCCTTCAATGCTCCTTCAGCAGCAATCAAATAAGCCTCTGCCAATCTGAGGATTCGTGGATTATTTAAACGAAAATTATCGCCGTTTGTTCCGGGAAACTTACAGAGCCATGCTTTGGACGCTTCATATTTTGAATCGGTTCTAATAAATTGTGCTCTAATATCTCCCGGTTCCGATTGAATTAAATTGATCCAGCTTATGGTTGGTATAAGCGAAGCACCTGCTGATACATCTCCATGCCAAAGATTGTGATACATAGATACATAGCCTCCGTCGTCATCTATTGTCGATTGTGTGTTGACAAATAATTCAAGTAATGTTTCTGCTCCAGCTTCTTCTTTCCAGTAATCAAGATACTTGTCATTGGGAACCAGGCTGTAGGGTGATTGGTCGATTACTTCTTTTGCTGCATAATAAGCTTTATCCCAATCTCCTTTATATAGCCAAACTCTTGCCTGTAGCAATTTTGCAGACCAAAAATTAAAATGTCCGGGGTTTTTGCTCTTTGATAACAATGACGATGCAAGCTCGAGATCGGACAATGCCTGTTCATAGGTTTCTGCAACGGTACTTCTTTCTTTTTTTGCATCTGAGGCAGAAACTATTTCTGTAATAAGTACAGCACCCAACGAAGCTCCGTTATCTTTCATATAAGGATAACCGTACATTCTTGCCAGATCAAAAAAATTCAGAGCTCTGACAGCATATGCCTGTCCTTTATAATCATTTTTTGTTACAATATCGGAACTATTTGTAATTTCAAGTTTTTCAATATTCTCAATAAGTGTATTACATCTCATGATCGTTTGATAGCATTTATCCCAGATATCGAAATAAGTATTTGATTCCGAATCGTATCCTAACGTATAAATCTGAGTCCAACCCGACGACATTGTACGGGGTTGAATGTTATCTCCTCTTTCATCACCCATAAGTTGCATATAAGTCCCGTAGTAATCATACCACTTCATGTCTACATACAGTCCGTTCACTGCAATTCCGGCATCATAAAGAGTGAGCATTGCGGTTTCAGCAACTACAACGTTGGTTGGTTCTGTATCCAGAAAGCCTTCACAGGAGGAAAATGAATTTATCACTCCCAGGCTAATTAAACAAATAAGTAAGTATTTTTTCATTTTGTCAAATCTTTAATGGGTTAAAGTGATATTTCAATGCCAAGAGTTACAGTTCTTAATGCTGGAAAGGAAAAACTATAATATCCATCGGCCCTGACTTCTGGATCGAAATTGAGACCTGTAAAAGTCAGCAGATTGGTTCCCGCAAGGTATATCCTGGCATTGGATAGGTGAAGGAACCGCTGGGCCTTTATAGGCAGTGTATAAGATACTGTCAGATTTTTCAATCTCAGGTAGTCGCCTTTCTTTAGTGCCCGGCTGGAATCATAGTATCCACCACCGGTATTCCCCGCTATACGGCGCGGAAGATATGTGTTATCACCGGCTTGCTGCCACCTTCCCACCTGTGATGCCGCAATATTTGCATAAGAATTGTAGCCGTCCGTTTCCATATCATCTACTCCGTTATCCCATATATAATGACCGTATTTATACGACCACGCCATTGAAACGGACAAAGATTGCCAGGTGAAAGAAGCATTAAATCCTCCAAATCCTTTGGGAATAGCGGTCATCCCTTCCAAAATAGCAGATGAAGCTTCTGATCTTGTGACCAGCGTTCTGTCCCTGGTGCCGTCTGCCAATAGTTTGTTTGAATAATATAACGGAGTGCCTGTTTGCGGGTCCGAGCCATAATACTCTTTGGTATAATATTGAACATAAGAATATCCGGCTTTCCTTATCCAAGGGCGTGACACAATTTGTTCTCCTTCTTCAGACAAGGCCAGGATCTCATTATATAGAGAAGACCAATTGGCCCCAAAACTGAGAGTCATTCCTCTTTTTTTAATTATATCTACATTAAAAGCGAGTTCAATACCTCTGTTAACCATAGATCCAATATTTGTCAAAGCCGAAGTGAATCCCGTGGTAGAAGGAACCGTCGCATCCAAGAGAAGGTCGGTCGTAAGTTTGTTATAATATTCGGCAGTCAAATCCAATCTGTCAAACAACCGGGCATCAAAAGCAATATTCCAGTTTTTATTTTTTTCCCAGGTAAGGTCCGAATTGGCTAAATTGTCCGGATAACCGGCGCCTTCTGTTCCATATGTGTTATAGTCAAAAACAGCCATGTACCCATATCTTTTGGAAGGAAGCGTTCCGCTGGTTCCATATGAGCCTCTGATTCTCAAATCGTTAATCCAGTTTATGTTGCTCATAAACAATTCGTTACTAAGTTTCCATGAGCCTGAAACGGACCAGAAACTTCCCCATCTGTTCTTGTGACTCAACCTTGATGATCCGTCTCTGCGAAAAGAAGCAGACAGATAATATCTGGAGTCGTAGTCATAATTTAGATTACTAACGGCAGAAAGCAAATTGGCATCGGCTACATAAGTATATGCCTCGTCAAGTGTTGTAGCCAATGCCGATTGTGTTGCTCCGAAGTTGGTAAAATCGACCATTCCTACCCGGGTATATAGGAAGTGTTCTTGTTCGGCCTCCCAACCTGCCATAGCCGAAATATGATGATTATCAAAAGATTTATTAAAATTTGCAACGGTTGAGCTGACCAATTTGTTAACGAAACGATACCTGTCCGACATATATCCGTTACCATAAGCCGTGAAATTCACATGCCCGTATAACCATCCAAACCGGTCGTGAACGTGGAGGTAGTCGTTACTGATGATAGTTTTAATTTTCAGGTTATCGCTTATTCTTAACTCGGCCCATCCTTTCAAAATCATACGTAATTGTTTGGCGTCATTGATTTGTAAATCAAATTGACTTACCGGGTTCCTCTGGGATCCCCCGTTATAGGATCCCATCCAATAGGATCCGTCCGAAGCATATTGGAACGGCCACCGACTGGTCAGGTGAACTTTCCATAAATAAAAAGGATTATCTTTTGCAGCCCCATCCTGATGTCCGCTTTGATTTTGATTGGAAAACTGTACAGAACCGCCAATTGTCAGGTGTTTTCCTATTTTAGCATCGGCATTAATAGTTGCTGTAATTCTTTTTAAATATTCAATGACATTTACTCCTTTTTCATCGTTATAGGCTAATGAGGCAAATATTTTTGAATTATCACCGCCGCCTGAAATACTATATTCATAATTTTGGCTCACCCCTATCCGAAATAATTCCTTTTCCCAATCTACATAAATATATTCAGATTTTTTTGAGGGGAAATACTTTTCAACCATCTCATTTACATAGGTATCAAGTGATCCGTAAGGTTGCCAACTAACCGGATTGTCGTTTCCATAATTTGTATAGGATTCGCGGAGTAATATTTCTGTTTCTTCTTCGGTTGCCAACGGATAATTGTTCATGGCAAAGTAAGAAAGACCCACATTCGCTCTGAAAGAAGATACAGGCTTTCCCTTTTTGCCTGTTTTCGTGGTGATGAGAATAACTCCGTTCGAAGCGCGGGATCCATAAAGAGAAGCTGCTGCCGCATCTTTTAAAATGGTTACGGACTCAATATCTCCCGGATTTAAAAAGTTCATTGAACTGATAGAAATATTATCTGACCCCCAGTCTCCACTGGTAGCGGGGACTCCATCTATTACGTAAAGCGGGTCGTTCATATTATTATTGCCCTCCGGGGCAGCATTAAAAGATCCAAAGCCGCGCACTCTGATTTCGGGAAGAGCTCCGGGTTGACCCGAGCGTTGTGTTATTTGAACACCTGGAACAGCGCCTACAATGGCCTGTTCAAAGCTTACTACGGGGACGTCCTTAAATTTATCCTGTTTAATTTGTGTCGCAGAACCCGAATAAGAACCTTTCTGAACCGTCCCATATGCTACTACCATTAACTCTTCCAAACCGACAGATTCTTGCGATAAGGATACATCAATCCTGGTTCGTTTGTCAACAGGTATTTCTATTGTTTTATACCCAATAGAAGAAAAAATTAGTACCGCGTTTTCAGGAACATTGTTAAAAGTATAAGATCCGTTGGCATCAGTGGCAATAGTCGTCTGTGCCCCTTTGATAATAATACTGGCATAAGGAACAGGGGACCCGTCTGATGCGTCGGTCACGGTTCCTGTGATTCTGGGTTGGGCCAATACAGTGTTAGCCATAAACAGCAGACTGCATAAAAGGATAAATGTCCGTTTTGTGATCATGTTTTTAAAAAGATAATTAGGTAAATGGTAATGGGTATTTCAGATGAACTACAGGGTTCTACATCTTCTTTTACAAAGATAAGAATATCTAGAAAGGGAATGGCTTACAATGTTTTGAGTTACGATTTCAATTATAATAGAGAGTTTTGGTTGCAATATTGGCTCAAACATATAAAAACATTTATTTTTTATCAAAAGAAGCCTCCTTGTATTGATAAGAAGACTTCTTTTTGTGTAAGGACACATTACATATGCGTGATAAAAATGTGACGCAAAAATGATATGATTAAGTGTCCTTAAGATAGTTTTTGGTGCTTACTGTTTAGGATATAAAATTAGGATAGGTTTTTATTGTTAATAATTAATCGCGCCCATCTTCTGACTCTTGTTCTGTAATGTTTTGGTTTTAGGTCTTTCATAGTATAGCTTACTATGTATGACAAAGTTAAAAATTACTTTTAATTCTAGGCAATTTGAGGTATTTTTGTTGCCAATTGTGAATAAATATCCCCTATGAATACACATATTGTATCTGTGACCCCCCTGAAACCCGGAGATTTGAAAGAAATCACACGCACCGGCTCGTGGATTGAACTCTCGGCAGACGTTTCTGAGCGTATTGAACGATGCCGGACTTACCTCGATGCAAAAATTAAAAACTCAGGAGAGTTGATCTATGGGGTGAACACGGGTTTCGGTGCCCTGTATAATGTGGCCGTGGGTGTTGAGCAACTTGCGCGTCTGCAAAGGAACCTGGTGATGTCTCATGCCTGCGGTATGGGCCCCGAGGTGCCGTGCGAGATTGTCCGACTTATGATCTTTCTGAAAATACAGTCTCTTTCCTACGGGTATTCCGGTGTACAGCTCAAAACCGTTAAACGTCTTGTCGATTTTTTTAATAACGGAGTATATCCCGTTGTTTATGAACAGGGATCCCTGGGAGCATCGGGCGATCTGGCCCCATTGGCACATATGGCCCTGCCCCTGATAGGTCTGGGTGAAGTGGATTTTCGCGGGGAACGGTTAAGCGGAGCCCGGTTGAATGAAATTATGGGATGGGATCCCATTGAATTACAATCCAAAGAAGGGCTTGCCCTGCTCAACGGCACCCAGTTCATGTGTGCATACGGCCTGTGGTGTCTGTTGAAAGCACAAAACCTTTGCCGGCAGGCAGATATGATCTGTGCATTGTCTTTAGACGCGTACGATGGCAGGATAGAACCTTTTACCCCGCAGGTACATGCCATAAGGGCCCATAAAGGTCAGGCCGTGACGGCAGAGGCCGTACGCACTTTTTTGGAAGGGAGCGAATTGATCAAAAGGCCAAAGAAACATGTTCAGGATCCGTATTCCTTCCGTTGTGCACCCCAGGTACACGGTGCTTCACGGGATTGTGTGGATTACGTGACACAGGTGTTAACTATCGAAATGAATTCCGCAACAGATAACCCGACCATATTCCCCGACCTTGACCAGGTAGTTTCTGCGGGTAATTTTCACGGTCAGCCGCTGGCCCTGGCCATGGACTTTCTGAGCATAGCCATAGCCGAATTGGGCAGTATATCGGAGAGAAGGACCAATCAGCTGGTTCTCGGCAAACGGGAACTGCCGGCTTTCCTTGTAGCCAGGCCCGGTCTGAACAGCGGATTCATGATCCCGCAATACACAGCCGCATCTATCGTCAGCCAGAACAAGCAGCTTTGTACTCCGGCCTGTATAGATTCTATTGATTCTTCGCAGGCCCAGGAAGACCACGTGAGCATGGGATCCAATGCGGCCCTGAAATGCTACCGTGTGATGAACAACGTACAAAGGGTGCTTGCCATTGAGTTGTTCAATGCCGCGCAGGCCCTTGAATTCAGAAGACCGGCCAGAACTTCTCCGTTACTGGAAAAAGTGGTTTCACGGTTTCGTGAACATGTTCCTTTCATCCAGGACGATACCCTTATGTATCCTTACCTGCAGCAGGCAGAAAAATTCTTATCCAATGAGTTATATTCTGATTGAAAATATCCGGCAGCTGGTTCAGGTGCACGAAGCTTCTCCTTCCGGGAGTGTGACGTGCAGGGGCGGGGAGCGGATGGCCCTGCTGCCCTGTATGAAGGACGCCTGGTTGTTCATAGAAGATGACCGGATTGCCGGCTTCGGTCCCATGTCGTTGTCGCCCTACACAGACCAGGTTCCTGTGGGTACCCAAATAATTGATGCCTCGGGCTGCGTGGTTTTTCCCTCTTTCTGCGATTGCCATACCCACCTTGTCTATGCGGGAAGCAGGGAACGGGAATTCATGGATAAAATCAGGGGCCTTTCTTACGAAGAGATCGCTGCCAGGGGCGGCGGTATTCTCAATTCGGCCCAATTGCTGCAATCCGTTTCTGAAAACAAGCTGTTTGAAGAGACGCTTCCCAGGGTTCGGGAACTTATTGGATTCGGTACCGGAGCGGTGGAGATAAAAAGCGGGTACGGACTTACATTGCGGGATGAATTAAAAATGTTGAGGGTTATTCGCCGGATAGCTGAGGAAACTCCATTGCGGGTAAAGTCTACTTTCCTGGGAGCCCATGCGGTACCGGCTGAATATAAGGACCGTAAAGAGGCCTATGTAGAGCTGATAATCCGCGAGATGATACCAGCCGTTGCCTCGGAAAAACTGGCAGATTACATTGATGTGTTCTGTGAGAGGGGCTTTTTTTCCGTAGATGATACCCGGCGTATTTTTGATGCAGGTCTCAGGTACGGGTTACGTCCCAGGGTGCATGCCAATCAGATGGCCTTTTCAGGCGGGGTACAGACCGGTATCGAGTATGGGGCTGTCTCGGTGGATCATCTGGAACATACAGGCCCTGCAGAGTGGAATGCACTGGCTCAATCGGACACAATGCCGGTCCTGCTGCCCGGAGCCACCTTTTTTCTGGAGATGGAATATGCACCGGCAAGGGAAATGATTGCCTGCGGGCTTCCGGTTGTTCTGGCCTCGAACTATAATCCCGGCTCATGTCCTGCAGGTAATATGCAGTTTATGATGACACTTGCCTGTCTGAAAATGAAGATGACACCGGAAGAGGCTGTCAATGCAGCTACGCTCAACGGAGCCTGTGCCATGGATTTAAGCCATGATTATGGTTCCGTTACAGTGGGAAAAATAGCCAATCTTTTCATAACTAAGCCAATGCCTTCGTATGAATATTTTGCCTACGCCTTTACAAGCCCGCTGGTACAAACAGTAATTCTTAACGGTAAAATCCAAAAACTATGATTTTCTTACATGCACAACAATTTGCCACGCTGCTGGGATTATTGACCATTGTTCCGGCCGGTCACGGTGCCGTTTATTTCAATATAAACGATCTGGTAATCTATGTAGACCCTTATTCCGGTTCGACGGATTATTCCGGTTACCCAAAAGCCGATATCATTTTTTTCACGCATGATCATTACGATCATTACGATCAAAAGGCTCTGAAACATATTGTAAATGACAGCACTGTGTTTGCAGGTCCCCAATGTATGAAAGAACATCTTAAGCTTATCCATACATTTGGACAGACAGACAATTTTCAGTGGCGGGGTATTTCGGTACAGGCAGTTCCTGCCTACAACATCATCAACAAGCGTCCGGACGGAACACCTTTCCACCCTAAGGGCTATGCGGTGGGATATATATTTACATTCGGGGATCTGAGAGTTTATCTTTCGGGCGATACCGAGCTGATACCAGAAATGAATGATCTGGGCCCGATTGATGTTGCCGTATTGTCTAAAAATACTCCATATACCCTGAGCGACGAGCAGTTTATCCAGGCTGTGGCCATTATTGGCGCTCCGGTTGTCTATCCGGTGCATTACGGCGAACTGGACCGCGAAGCACTCGGGAAGGCTGTGGGCCCACGTGTGAAACTTATTTATGAATGATCCAATGAATACCAGACTTATTGAATGTGTTCCCAATTTTTCCGAAGGGAGAGACAAACAGGTAATTGACGCCATTACCTCGGCCGTATGTTCCGTAGAAGGAGTGAAACTGTTGAATGTAGATCCGGGCGCAGCCACCAACAGGACGGTGGTAACTTTTGTGGGGTGTCCCGAGGCGGTTGTCGAAGCCGCGTTCCGTGCCATCCGGATGGCTGCCTCGGTGATTGATATGCGAAAACACCAGGGAGCGCATCCCCGGATTGGCGCTACCGATGTCTGCCCTTTGATCCCTGTTTCGGGTATCACAATGGAAGAAACCGTGGAATATGCGCGCAGCCTGGCACGCCGCGTGGGTGAGGAATTGGGGATCCCCGTTTATTGTTACGAAAAAGCCGCCATGAGCGAAATCCGCAGTAACCTGGCTGTATGCCGTGCCGGAGAATACGAAGGTCTGGCCAAAAAGCTGCAGAGTCCTTTATGGAAACCCGATTTTGGTCCGGGTGATTTTACAGAAAATGTAGCCAAAACCGGTCTTACCGTAATTGGTGCCCGTGATTTTCTGGTGGCAGCTAACTTCAATCTGAATACAACCTCGGTACGCCGGGCCAATTCAATTGCATTTGACGTGCGTGAAAAGGGCCGTAAGGTGATCGTAGACGGAAAGGAAACCGTTCAGCCCGGCAGCCTGAAAAGCTGTAAGGCCATAGGCTGGTTCATTGAAGAATACGGAATCGCGCAGGTTTCAATGAATTTGACCGATATAGGCGTCACCCCTCTTCATGTGGCTTTTGACGAGGTGTGTGCCAGAGCCTCTGCACGTGGCATGCGTGTAACAGGGACGGAGCTTGTGGGCCTTATTCCCAGGCGCACCCTGCTTGAGGCCGGTCGCTATTTCCTTCACAAACAACAAAGATCTTCCGGTTTGCCGGAAGAAGAACTCATTGCAACAGCCGTAAGGAGTATGGGGCTGAACGACCTGAGACCCTTCAATCCGCGCGAAAAAGTGCTGGAATACCTGCTGGAAGACGGGATCTCCGGTAAGCAGAAACTCGTGTCCCTTTCCTGTCGGTCGTTTGCGTTAGAAACGGCCAGCGAATCGCCGGCTCCCGGCGGAGGCTCCGTCTCGGCTTATATGGGAACTCTGGCGGCTTCTCTGGGTACGATGGTGGCCAACCTCTCTTCGCACAAAAAAGGTTGGGATGAGCGTTGGGCATTTTTCTCGGACTGGGCCGAGAAAGGACAGGCGCTTGTATCGGAACTGCTCTTTCTGGTAGATGAAGATACCGCATCGTTCAACAGAATTATGGATGCATTTTCGTTACCAAAAAGCAACGAAGAGGAAAAGGTTGCGCGATCGGCTGCCATTCAGGAGGCAACTTTATATGCCACGCGAATACCTCTGCGAACCATGTCGGCCGCCTGTAAATGCTTTGATATTGTGGATGCAATGGTCCGGGAAGGTAATCCCAATTCCGTGACCGATGCCGGAGTGGGTGCGCTGGCGGCCCTTGCGGCGGTAAAAGGAGCTTATCTGAATGTGCGCATTAATGCGGCGGGCCTGAAAGATAAGACAGTAGCGGCATCTTTGACCGAAAGCGCGGAAGAACTGCTGAAAGAGGCCGTAGATAAAGAAATGAATATCTGGAAACAAATTAATGAGAAAATTGCATGAGACGTTATCTTTTACTATTCGTGTTCCTTCTTACAGGACAGCTGGTTGTTGCGCAGGACAAGCAACTTCCCGCCCCCCGGACAGAAGGAGGTATGCCCCTTATGGAGGCTTTGAAAAACAGAAAATCGGTACGTGAGATGTCCGCGAAAATGCTTTCGGACCAGCAATTAGCCGATCTGTTATGGGCTGCAAACGGTGTGAACCGTTCGGATGGCCGCCGTACAGCGCCCTCGGCCATGAATTGCCGGGAAATAGAGATCTATGTTTATACTGCCGGGGCCGTTTGGTTGTACCAGCCCGAGCAAAACAGCCTCAGGCATGTACTGAACGGTGATTTCAGAGCAGAGGCCGTGATGCAGGATTTTGCGAAAGAAGCCCCTGTGCTGCTTGTTTTTGTGTCCAATTATGAAAAAATGGCCAGGATGAACGAACAGCAGAGAAGTTTCTTTGAGGCAACCGATGTTGGCTATGTGAGTCAGAACGTTTACCTCTATTGCACCCAGGAAGGATTGAATACGGTTGTGATGGCCTATATCAGGCAAGAGGACATAAAAAAACGCCTGGGCTTCAATGGCAGAGCATTGCTGGCACAGGCGGTAGGTTACGCCAAATAGGCTATACGCCGCTGAAAGAACTGAATCCTCCGTCAACAGGCAAAATGGCTCCCGTAATAAAACCGGCGGCGTCTGAGCAAAGGAACTGAACGGCTCCGTTCAGTTCCGTAATGTCTCCAAAACGTTTCATCGGTGTTTTGGCCAGAACCTTTTGGCTTCTTTCAGTGAGGCTGCCGTCGGGATTGATGAGAATGGCCCGGTTCTGGTCTCCGATAAAGAAGCCGGGGGCGATTGCATTAACGCGGATCCCTTCTCCGAATTTCAGGGCCATTTCCATGGCCATCCATTGTGTAAAGCTTATGATACCCGTTTTGGCCACCGAGTAACCGGGAACACGGGTTATGGCGGCATAAGCTGCCATGGAAGATATGTTTATGATAGATCCTTTACCTTGTTTTGCCATAACTTTCGCAAAAACAAGCGAAGGATAGACAGTTCCGTTGAGGTTCAGGTTAGTCACTTTTTCCCAGTCTTCTATTTTCATGTCAAAAACAGTCTGATCCGGTGCGAGTGTGGCTCCTGGAAGGTTGCCGCCGGCTACATTAATGAGAATATCTATGCGTCCCCATGTTTCCACAATTTGTTGCGACACCTTTTCCAGGCTTTCAATGTCCAGAACATTTCCAATGAAGCCTGTCGCATCGCCGCCCAGGATCCTCAGTTCTTCCACGATCAGATCCAGTTGCTCCTGCCGGATATCCATGGCTACCACCCGGGCCCCTTCTTTTATGAAATGCCTTGCCATACTGCCACCCAAAACGCCGCCTGCGCCTGTTATTACGGCGACTTTACCATTGATGCTGAAATTTGTTTCCATAGTATATTCTTTTTTGTCTATATACAAAAATGCCGGATGGCTGCCATGGCTCCCGATAGCTCAGCCAATGCTTTCATTCGTCCGTAAAATGAATACCCCGGATTATATACATTGTGTTCAATGTCCGAGAGTATGAGTGCTCCGTGGTCGGGGCGCATGGGAATCAGGAAGTCTTTCATGCCGGCTTTTTTTCTGCGTTCCTGTTCCAGTTCAAAAATGCGGATAACTTCAAGCAACCCGGCTCTCCCGGCCAGGTGACCGGCCTCGGTAAAATTCCTGTCCGGATCTGCCTGTGTGCTGCGCAGGTGTACAAAGTGAGTTCGTTCTGCAAAATGCCGGGCCAGGTCGGGAACGTCATTTTGAAGCCCGGAGCTCAGCGATCCCGCACAGAAGGTTAATCCATTTTCGTGAATGTCAACAGCCTTCAGCAGCCAGTCTATGTCTTCCCTGTTGGTAACAATACGGGGTAAGCCCAGAACGGGGAAAGGAGGATCGTCGGGGTGAATGCACAGATTAACTCCGTATTCATGGGCCACCGGAGCAACGGCATTCATAAAATAACGAAAATTCTCCCTGAGCCTGTCCTTGTCAATATCCCGATACCGGGCCAACAGGTTTTTAAAAAGAGCAACCGGGTGTTTGTCTTTTTCGGTGATATTACCGTTTACAAAACCCTGTGTTTTAACAATGATATTGAAAATCAGCTCTTCTTTTTCTTCCTGGGTGATGGTACTCCGGATCTGCTCTACCTGTTCCATGATATTGGAGGAATAATCATTCCGGGCTCCTTCACGCTCCAGGATACAGCAGTCAAAGTAAGCGAATCTTGCATAATTAAAGAAAAGAGAGCGTGAACCGTCGCTGTTTTCCTTATACAGATCGGTTCTGATCCAGTCTATTACCGGCATGAAATTGTAGCAAACCGTATGCACTCCGGTTTTTCCCAGATTAATCAGTGATGTTCTGTAGTTATCAATCAGCCGGTCCTTTCCGGGGCCTCCTGTTTTAATATCTTCCGTGACAGGCAGGCTTTCCACAACAGACCAACGTAACCCGTGTCTTTCAATGTTTTTTTTCAAGTCCTCTATCATTCCCTGTGTCCATATTTCCCCGTTGGGAACTGTGTGCAGGGCTGTGACAATTCCTTCCACTCCAATTTGTTTCAGCCAACTCAATTGAATGGGGTCTCCGGGACCGAACCATCTCCATGTTTTTTCCATACTATTATATTAGTTCTTTAAGAAGATAAATTGCCTGCTTTACGAACAAAGATACTGATAATATGTTCAACAGATGAAGTGTACGCGCTTTCTTGCTATATTCGCCATTATAAAAAATCTGAAATGTTTCATCAAAAACCTATCGTATTATTATTGTGTGTGTGTGTCGGTTTCCCGAGTTGTAAGCAACCGGCATATTTAAACGAAAATTTGTCTTTTGAAGAACGGGCTGCCGATCTTGTCTCCCGCATGACACTGGAAGAGAAGGTGTCCCAGATGTCGCACGAATCAAAGGCAATAGACAGATTAGGTGTACCGGAATACAATTGGTGGAATGAATGCCTGCACGGAGTCGCCCGTGCAGGGCACGCCACCGTTTTTCCCCAGGCCATTGGAATGGCTGCTATGTGGAATGAAGACATGATATATAGAATAGCAACGGCCGTAAGCGATGAAGCCCGCGCAAAACATCATAACTTTCTGCGACAGGGGAAACGTGGCATATATCAGGGACTGACCTACTGGACTCCCAACATCAACATTTTTCGTGATCCCAGATGGGGCCGCGGCATGGAGACCTACGGAGAAGATCCGTACCTGACCGGAGAACTGGGTGTGGGTTTTATAAAGGGACTACAGGGAGACGATCCCAAATACCTTAAGCTTGTAGCAACGGCCAAACATTTTGCAGTCCATAGCGGTCCTGAGTCAACCCGGCACAGTGCCAATGTAAATCCATCGCTACGTGACTTCTATGAAACGTACACACCCCATTTTAAAAAAGCGGTGCAGGAAGCCGGTGTATGGTCTGTTATGGGTGCCTATCAGCGCCTGTGGGGAGAGCCTTGCTGCGGGAGTTATTTTCTTGGATCCCTTCTAAGAGAGAAATGGGGTTTTCGCGGATATATTGTGTCGGATTGCTGGGCCATTAAAGATTTCTACGATAAAGGAATGCATGAAATAGTGGAAACGCCGGAACAGGCTGCCGCACAGGCCGTCAAATCCGGCACCGATCTGAATTGCGGGGTGACTTTCCCGTATCTGACAGAATCGGTACGTCAGGGACTGATCACAGAAGGAGCCATAGATACGGCCGTACAACGGCTGATGCTTGCCCGATTTAAACTGGGCATGTTCGACAACCCAAAACATGTTCCATACAGTAAAATTCCCATGGACGTGGTTGAGAGTGAGCAGCATGTCGCTCTGGCTCTTGAAGCTGCAAGGGAATCAATGGTACTGCTGGAGAATAATGGGATCCTCCCATTTTCCAAAGAGGTAAAAAATGTAGCCGTAATCGGACCCAACGCCGATGATACAGAAGTCTTGCTGGGGAATTACAACGGGTATTCGCGCAATCCCGTAACTCCTCTTAGGGGGATCATGGAAAAATTGTCCGGAGCCCGCGTTATCTATGCACAGGGATGCGCACTGGCCGGGGGTTTGCCGTATTTTACGGCCGTTCCTTCCCGTGTTTTGTTCACAGATAGTTCTATGTCCAGGAACGGTCTGTCTGCAAAATATTACAACAACCCGGAATGGGCGGGCGATCCGGTACACAGCCGTGTAGATTCCCTGGTGGACTTTGTCTGGTGGAACGAAGCTCCTTTCGCCGGTATGGATCCCGCACATTTCTCTGTGGAATGGACCGGTGTTATATGTGTTTCCGAATCGGGGAACTATGCACTGGGGGCTGAATCCTTCCCGGGTTTCTCACTTGTCTTTGACGGGAAAGAACTTATAAGCAGAAACCAGGATCATCATCCCGGGAAGGTCTACGAATTCGTTTATCTCCAGGCCGGAAAATCTTACCCGTTATCGCTGAGGTACTACCAGAAAGAAACCGAATACGCCATTATGCGTTTATTGTGGGATGCACCCGGAAGACAGCTTAAACAGGAAGCCATACAGGTTGCTTCTGCCAGCGATCTGGTGATTCTTTGCATGGGACTGAGCCCGTCGCTTGAAGGAGAAGAAATGAAGGTCAGGGTCAAAGGCTTTAAAGACGGTGACCGGGAGGATATTCAACTGCCTGCCAGTCAGGTTGAATTGATCAAAGCTATCGCCAGGCTGAATAAACCTACGGTTCTTGTCCTGCTCAACGGAAGCGCTGTAAGTTTCGATAATGAAATCAAGAGCCTTCCGGCCATTCTGGAAGCCTGGTATCCCGGGCAGGAGGGAGGAACTGCCATTGCCGACATTATTTTTGGCGATTATAACCCCGGCGGCAAATTGCCCATTACTTTCTACCGGTCCATAGACCAGATCCCGGCGTTTGATAATTATGACATGCAGGGCAAAACCTATCGGTTTTTCAGGGACACGCCTCTTTACCCGTTCGGATACGGATTGAGTTATACCCAATTCTCATACCGGATTACTGAATTGCCTGAAAGCGTTCCCTGTGGCATCCCGGTTGATCTGACCGTTGAGATAACCAATACGGGGCATATGGAAGGCGACGAAGTGGTGCAATTATATGTTACATTGCCTGATGCTTCTTTCCCGGTACCCGTGAAATCTCTTCAGGGATTTAAACGTATTCACCTTAAGCCGGGAGAAAGTCAACTCGTGCGATTTACACTTGTTCCCGAGCAGATGGCTTCGCTGGACGATAACCAGGTATGGGTTGTTGAGCCGGGCGAAGTTCTCATAGAAACAGGAGGAACAGTACAAAGTGTAAGGCTTGTCGGAGACAATGTGTTTATACCTAATTGATATTAATATATGTCCAGGAAAATTGCCTTATTGATTTTTTGCCTCTTGGCGGGTTTTCCCCTTTCGGCAACGGTCACATTGCCCAGGGTGATAAGTAACAGTATGGTGTTGCAGCGGGATAAAAAGATTCACATTTGGGGCTGGGCCGATCCCGGCGAAAAGGTGACTTTGCGCTTTATACAGGAAACCCGCTCCGTTACGGCAGACAACAACGGAAGCTGGAGCATATCATTGCCCAAAATGGAACCTGGCGGACCTTACCGTATGGAAATCAACGACCTTGTTATTGAAGATATCATGATAGGTGATGTATGGCTGTTTTCCGGACAATCCAACATAGAATTGCAGGTCAGACGTGTTGCCATAAGGTATCCCCATGAGGTTACTGCTTATACCAACACGAATATCCGGGAATTCAGGACCCGCACTGACTATGCTTTTGATAGCCCAAAAAAGGACCTGTCCACAGGTCAATGGACAGTTTGTACTCCCGAAAACGCCAGGGAGTTTTCCGCCCTGGGTTATTTTTTCGCCAAAAACCTTTATGAAAAGTATCAGATACCTATAGGGCTAATCGTAAATGCCGTGGGAGGATCCCCACTTGATGCCTGGCTGGACGAGGCGACACTCAGAACATTTCCCGGGCCTGACGGAAAGGATTATTATGAACAGACAATCACCCGGCTGAAACAAGACGGATATGTAGACAGTGTAAAACAAGCGGAACAGGCCAACGCCGCAAAATTTCGCTCGTTTTTTACCCCCGATCCCGGCATCGATGGTCTTTCTGATAAATGGACTCCTTACCATGTTCCCTCTTTCTGGAACCAACCCGAAGCTACTCCCTCCGGCCCTTTTTCAATAGGGAGGGGCTCTGTCTGGTTCAAAAAAGAATTCTATCTTACAAAAGAGCAATTACTGAAAGCCGAGTCCGGCCCGGAGGGATCTGCGGGGACGCTTATCCTGGGAACCATGGTGGATTCGGATCATACGTATCTTAACAAAAGAGAGATCGGGTTCACTACGTACCAGTACCCGCCCCGAATATATAATGTTCCCAAGGGGTTACTTAAGGAAGGAAAGAATGAAATCCTTATTAAGATGGAAAACCTGGCCGGCCCCGGCGGTTTTACACAGGATAAGGATTATACGCTATATCTCGGGGTAAAGCATCCGTTTTATGACGGGGCCGGGAAAATTGCGCTCGCGGGTGATTCATGGTATGCCCAAAAGGGATCCGAACTCTCACAATGGAATATCGATTTCAATCTGCTTAGCAGTACCACATGGCATTATCAACCGGCGGGTTTGTACAATGCCCTGCTGGCTCCTCTGGCAGGCTATACTCTCAAAGGAGCTGTCTGGTACCAGGGGGAATCTTCCATTGATCGCAGGGATTACGCCCAAATGCTGAGGGCATTGATAATGAAATGGCGGGAAGATTTTGGAGATAAACGATTGCCTTTTATTGTAGTTCAGTTGCCTAATTTTATGAAAGACAGTGAGAAATGGCCCGTAGAAAGTCAATGGGCCTGGCGTCGTGATGAGCAACGGCTCGCTGTGCAACAAACCAAGCATACGGCGCTGGCTGTCGCCCTAGATCTGGGGGAATGGAACGATATCCATCCACTCAATAAAAAAGATCTGGCACAACGCGTGGCTGCCTGTGCAGAATACCTTGCATACGGCAACAGAAAAGCGCATCTGTCTCCCGTGCCGGACAAAGTGTACAGAAGAGGAAAAGCAGTCGTTATTACCTTCAGACATGCCGGTGAAGGTCTTATGACAAAAGACGGGTCGGAGCCGCTTCATTTTGCCGTGTCGGATCACAGAGGAATTTTTCACAGAGCCAAGGCCGTCATAAAAGGAAGAAAAAAGATTATTGTACGGGCTCCCGATGGATTTACGCCTGTATCGGTAAGGTATGCCTGGGGGAACAATCCGGTGGATGCCAACCTGCAGAGTAAGGCGGGTTGGCCCGTCTCGCCTTTCCAGGTTACGTTGAATAATCCGGAATTAAAGAAGATACACAGGGATGTAAAAGACGAGAGAGGCAAGCCTGTTCCGTGGCGGCAGGGAGCCCGGGAAACGGGTCGGTACAGGAACCTGTTCCTGGAAGCCGGTTATTCACTGGAAGAGATAGATGCCAAGCTGTCCCGCACTTACTACGATTTATTTGAAGGCCCCGAAAGGGTCTATTTTCAGGTGGAAGATTCTCTGGGATATGTATCTGACCTGAAAAATTTTGATGTACGTACCGAAGGCATGTCCTATGGCATGATGATAGCCGTGCAATGGAACAAAAAAGACGTGTTTGACCGTTTGTGGCGTTGGTCAAAACGTTATATGCAACATAAAGACGGTCCCCGTAAGGGATACTTTGCCTGGAGTGTCGACCCTGTAACCGGGAAACAGAATTCAGAGGGGTCAGCCTCGGATGGCGAATTATATTATGTTACCGCATTGCTTTTTGCATCGAACCGCTGGGGCAATGATACCGGAATTGATTATTATGCAGACGCCCGTGCTTTGCTCGATGCCATGTTCAGCAAAGACGGTACCGGAGGTATTCACAATATTATAGACACGGCGCAAAAAAAGATAACTTTCACGCCCGACGGCACGGGCTACCTTTGGACCGATCCTTCATACTTTTTACCTGCCTTCTATGAAGTTTGGGCCGAATATGCAGCAGACGGCCGTGAAGCATTTTATCGTACATGCGCAGATACCGCCAGGGTTTTTCTTCACAGAGCCTGTGATCCCTTTACAGGGCTGAACACAGATTTGACAGAATACGACGGTTCGCCAAAAGGATCTCACTGGCTGCCGGCGGCTTTCCGGTATGATTCCTGGCGTGTCCCCATGAATATTGCCATGGATTATTCATGGTATGCCAAAGATTCCGAATGGCAGGAAGATTACGCACGACGTTTTCAGGATTTTCTCTATTTCAGGGGGTTGGACCGGTTTGAGGATCAGTTTAACCCGGACGGGACACTGCCTTCTGTGATCCTCCAGGCCGGCGGATACCGGAAGCTGCGTCATTCCCTCGGACTGGTTGCCACATCGGCCTCGGTTTCCCTTATGGGAACTGCCCGAAAAAGCTGGAAGTTTGTGGACGCTCTTTGGAATGCCCGGCTTGAACCGTATTCCGACGGTTATTTCGATCCTTATTATGACGGTTTGCTGTATTTGTTCGGCCTTATGCACCTGAGCGGAAATTACCGGATTATAGATAAATGAATATACTGCTCCCCGGCATGTTATTGACAAGCCGTCCTATCTGTGGCCGCCAGAAAGTCCCGCTGTTTCTGAAATACCTTAGCGTATTTTTTACACTAAGTTTGTTTTTTTACTTATTTATTTGTTACTTTGAATTCATACATTTAACCGCCACGAATGACAGCTCAAACCAATCACTCCATTTCTGTTGACTGCGTGATTTTTGGATTTGACGGCAAAACTCTTCAATGTTTGCTTGTCAGGCGCGACACATTGGATTACAAATTACCCGGCAGCCTGATCTTTGAGAACGAAGATATTCCTTCGGCTGCTTACAGGGTTTTGGAAGAAATGACAGGCCTGCATGCTGTTTTTCTAAAAGAATTATCTGTTTTTTCCAATCCTTCCCGGGTTGGAGATAAGGATCTTGAGTGGATCAACCGGTTTTATAATGTGAACACTACCCGCGTGGTAACGGTGGCCTATTATGCATTACTGAAACTCGACCGTAGGATCGTCTCGCATACAGGGGCCAAAGGAGCAGAATGGAAGGAAATATCGTCCATAGACCATTTGGCCATGGATCATAAGGAAATACTTACGAAAGCGCTTAAGACCTTATATCGTGATCTGATACATTCCCCCGTGGCCTTCGAAATGCTTCCCAAAAAATTTACTATCAGAGAACTGGAGATTTTGTTTAAGGCTATTTTGGGAGTAGAACTGGACAGCCGGAACTTCCGCAAAAAGATAGCAGAATGTGCTTTCATTGTCCCTACCGGGGATAAGGAAGTAAAGGTGGCTCATAAACCGGCGGCATTTTATTGTTTTGACAAGAACAAATTCCTCCGGGAGGAAAAGAAACAGGTACAATTGAAACTTATTAACTGGAATTATTAATATGACAAGTCTTGGAATTGATATCGGCAGCTCGTCGGTGAAAGTTTCTCTTCTGAACATCCAATCGGGTAAATGTCTGGCCGCTGTAACGCTGCCCTCGTCTGAAATGCCCATAGAGGCGCCTCACCCGGGTTGGGCGGAACAGGATCCCGATATGTGGTGGACCTATGTGTGTGATGCCATTGCCCGCATTGCCGCAACGAATCCGCTGAAAGAAATAAAGTCTATTGGGATCACTTATCAGATGCACGGACTGGTGTGCATAGATAAAAACGGTAACCCGCTCAGAAAATCCATTATTTGGTGCGACAGCCGTGCGGTAGAAACCGGAGAAAGAGCTTTCAGGGAGATAGGTCCTGAAAAATGCCTGGCACATTTGCTCAACTCACCCGGAAACTTTACTGCGTCAAAAATGGCCTGGGTGAAACAAAATGAACCCGAAATATTTGCCAGGACCTATAAATTTTTTCTGCCGGGAGATTATATTGCCTACAAGCTCTCGGGAGAAATCTGCACTACCGGATCGGGACTTTCAGAGCAAATACTCTGGGATTTTACCACTGACACCCCGGCTGAATTCGTGAGTGATTATTACGGTATACCCTCTTCTTATCTTCCGGTTCACAAACCTTCACTTGGCATACAGAGTTACACTTCGCGTGAAACCGAGATTCGTCTGGGCATTCCCCAGGGGACGCCTATTTCTTACCGGGCAGGGGATCAGCCGAATAATGCCTTTTCGCTCAACGTCATGGATAGTGGTGAAATTGCCGCTACAGCCGGAACTTCGGGCGTTGTGTATGGGATAACAGACACTCCCCGGGCAGACCGGCAATCCCGTGTTAATCCGTTCCTGCATGTAAACCACAGCACCGGACATCCCAGGTACGGAGTACTCCTTTGCATCAATGGCACCGGTATTCTGAATGCCTGGATGCGAAAAAATGTGTCTCCCGAGCTGAGTTATGCACAGATGAACGAACTGATGGCTCTGGCCCCGGCCGGAAGCGATGGACTGAGCATCCTTCCTTTCGGAAACGGAGCAGAACGCATATTGGAAAATCGGTTTACCGGTGTACAGATTAACGGACTGGACCTGAACAGGCACTCCCGCTCGCATTTCCTCCGCGCCGCACATGAAGGCATAGCCTTTTCTTTCCGCTACGGAGTAGATATTATGAAAGAAATGGGACTTGTCCCCAAGGTGATCCGTGCCGGCGAGGCCAATATGTTTTTGAGCCCTGTATTCAGGAATACCCTGGCCACTCTGTGCGATGCCTCAATTGAGCTGTACAATACGGACGGTGCGTTGGGAGCCGCACGCGGAGCTGCATGGGGAGCAGGATATTATGATAGCAGGGAGGCCTGCTTTGCCGGTCTCAAATGCATTAGACGGGAAGAACCCAGAACAGCCTGGCGCGGACCACTCGAAACAGCATATCAGGACTGGAAGAATAAATTGGAAAAAGCGATCTCTAACATTTAAATACTAATTATATGGCAACAAAAGAATTTTTTCCCGGAATAGGAAAGATACAATTTGAAGGCAGGGAAAGTAAAAATCCCCTGGCTTTCCGTTATTATGACGCTGAAAAAGTGGTATACGGCAAAAAGATGAAAGATTGGTTCAAATTTGCCATGGCCTATTGGCATACACTCTGTGCGCAGGGCAGGGACCAGTTTGGAGAAGAGACCATGACGCATCCCTGGAACGAATCATCCAATGCTATCAAAGCGGCTAAAGCAAAGATGGATGCCGGTTTTGAATTTATGCAGAAACTGGGTATTGAGTATTATTGTTTCCATGACGTTGACCTGGTTCAGGAAGGAAAGTCGGTGAAAGAATACGAGGAACGCATGAAGGAAATAATAGCCTATGCCAGGGAAAAACAGGCAGAAACAGGGATAAAGCTTCTTTGGGGTACTGCCAACGTATTCGGCCACAAACGTTACATGAACGGGGCCTCTACCAACCCGGATTTTGATGTTCTTTCCCGTGCTGTGGTACAAATAAAGAACGCGATTGATGCTACCATTGAACTGGGTGGGTCCAATTATGTATTCTGGGGTGGCCGTGAGGGTTACATGTCTTTACTTAACACAGACATGAAGCGTGAAAAACATCACATGGGCCTAATGCTTCAACGTGCCCGCGATTACGGCAGGGCTAAAGGCTTTACCGGAACTTTCCTTATTGAGCCTAAGCCCATGGAACCAACTAAACATCAATATGATGTTGATGTTGAAACCATTCTCGGATTCCTAAAAGATTACGGACTGGAAAAAGACTTTAAGATCAATATTGAGGTAAACCACGCCACATTGGCCGGACACACTTTCGAGCACGAACTGCAATGTGCTGCCAACGCCGGGATCTTAGGCTCTATTGATGCCAACCGCGGCGATTACCAGAATGGCTGGGATACAGATCAATTCCCCATAGATATCTGGGAAGTGACACAGGCTATGATGGTGCTTTTGCAGGCAGGCGGCCTGAATAACGGCGGAGTCAACTTTGATGCACATATCAGAAGGAATTCCACCGATCCCCAGGATCTTTTCATCGCGCATATTGCCGGTATGGATACGTTTGCCCGCGGACTGGAAGCGGCTGCTGCCATTCTTGAGCAGTCTCCCTATCTGAAAATGCGCAAAGAACGTTATGCATCTTTCGATACAGGCATTGGAAAAGAATACGAAGAAGGAAACCTCGATTTCCAGGCTATATACGAGTACGGCTGCAAAGTAGATGAACCAAAGCAAATAAGCGGACAGCAGGAGCTGTACGAATCTATCGTAAGCATGTACATATAGCATTAGGGATCAGATGAAAGACTATCAATCTGGCAGTAAGCTATACCTTTTTGGTATCACCCTCATTGCGGTCATAGGCGGGTTGCTTTTCGGCTACGATACGGCCGTTATTTCCGGGGCGGAAAGAGCGCTTGAGCAATTCTTCTCACAGGCCACCGATTTTGAATATTCAAAAGCATGGCATGGTATTACGGCTTCGAGTGCGTTGATTGGATGCGTTATTGGCGGTGCCATTTCGGGTTTGCTTGCTTCGCGCTGGGGGCGTCGCAAATCCCTGATATTTGCCTCGGTGTTATTCTTTCTTTCGGCTATGGGGTCCTACCGGCCTGAGTTCCTTTTCTTTGAATTCGGTAAACCGAGTTTTTCCCTCCTGCTGGCTTTCAATGCGTACAGAGTTCTCGGCGGAATAGGGGTGGGTCTTGCCTCGGCCTTATGTCCCATGTATATTGCAGAAGTGGCCCCTGCCAACATAAGAGGAAGGCTGGTTTCGTTTAACCAGTTTGCCATTATTTTTGGGATGCTTGTGGTATATTTTGTAAACTACCTTATACGGACAAGTCTTCCCGGCGATATTGAACAGGCTATGATTGCCGTTGGCTGGAGAAGGATGTTCGTGAGTGAAGCCTTTCCGGCTGCAACTTTCGGTTTTTTATTGTTACTTGTGCCCGAAACACCCCGATTTCTGGTTATGTCCGGAAAGGACGACAAAGCATTGCATGTGCTTTCCCGTATTAACGGAGTAGAAACGGCAAAAGGAATTCTGGCAGAGATCCGGGAGACTGTTGCGGAGAAAAGAGATAAGTTATTCTCCTATGGTGTTACCGTTGTGTTGATAGGAATCTTCCTTTCGTTCTTCCAGCAGGCCGTGGGAATTAATGTAGTTCTCTATTATGCGCCCCGCATTTTTGAAAATATGGGAGCATCCGGAGACGCCTCGTTGATGCAGACGGTTGTCATGGGTGTGGTAAATATTATTTTTACCGTTGTGGCTATTCTCACTGTGGATAAATTTGGCCGCAAACCATTGCTTGTGATAGGGTCTGTGGGTATGATGACAGGCATGATCGCCCTGAGCATTCTCTCGTTCAAAGATGTCATTGGTATAGCTGCCCTGGTGTTCATTATTATATATACCGCTTCTTTTATGATGAGCTGGGGACCCATTTGCTGGGTACTTATTTCCGAGATTTTCCCCAATACCATAAGGGGTCAGGCCGTAGCCATTGCTGTAGCTGCGCAGTGGATATCAAATTTTGTGGTGTCCTCTACGTTCCCTTCACTCAGCGAGTGGAGTGTGGGAGGAACATATCTCATTTATGCCGTCTTCTCATTACTTTCCGCTGTTTTTGTTCTCAGGTTCGTTCCCGAAACAAAAGGGAAAACGTTGGAAGATATGACCAGGCTATGGAAAAAATAAATAAGCAAAGCGCGCCCGAAAGGCGCGCTTTTTTTATCAGCCAAAAAGTTGCATGCCCCAGACTACGGCGGAAAAGCCCGATACAATCAGGACAATAAGAAGATAAAAGATCCAGGTTTCCATAGTAATGAATTTTGTTTTGTGATTTATTGCAGAACTAAGCTCATAACGAGCAGGATAAGTGCTCCGGCAAAGCCGGTCAGTCCGGATACGAACAAAAGAATTTCGATCAGTAGTTCCATATTTATTGAGTTTAAGTTAATATACAAGATAAAATTAATCTATTTTTTTATTTTGTAGCTTTGTTTTATGGATATTGTTCTCGTAATTACCTTTTTCCTGGCAGGCCTGGTTGCCGGAGTTCTCATTGCGATCCTTTACTTTGGAAGGAAACTGAATACAAAAGAGAGGGAGATCCGTGAACTCGGGGCCGGGTATGCATCGGCTCAGACAGCTCTTGAACTCCAGAAGAAAGAATTGCAGGAAATGCAGGAACGTCTTACCCTGCAGTTCGAGAATATGGCCAACCGCATCCTGGAAAATAATTCCCGGAAATTTGCTTTAAGCAATCAGGAGAACATGGAACAATTGCTTAAGCCTTTAGGGGAACAATTGACGGCTTTCCGCAAAAAAGTAGAAGACACCCATCTGGAGGAAACGCGTCAGCGTTCCTACCTGGAAGAACGTATAAAAGGTCTCATAGAACAGACGAATAAGGTAAGTGCGCAGGCAAATAATCTGGCCGATGCACTTAAGGGCCAGAATAAAATCCAGGGAAACTGGGGCGAGATGTTGCTGGAAAGGATTCTGGAGCAGTCCGGACTGGAGAAAGACGTACACTATACCATGCAGGAACCTTTCCGCACCAGCGACGGGAAGCTGCTTTATCCCGATGTGGTTGTTCATCTGCCCGGAGAACGGGTTATCATATTGGATTCGAAAGTATCGCTGCTTGCGTATGACCGTTACGTGAATGCAGAAACGTCCGGTGACCGGGACAGCGCATTGCAGGATCACCTGCTGTCTGTCCGCCGTCACGTCGATGAGCTGGCTTCCAAACAATACGATCGTTTTGACGGCTCTCTTGATTTTACCATGATGTTTATTCCTGTGGAACCGGCTTATCTGACAGCTATAAAAACAGATTCCAATCTCTGGAGTTACGCCTATTCCAGGCGGATCCTGCTCATAAGCCCCACAAACCTTATTGCCTGTCTCAAATTGATGTCCGATCTCTGGAGTCGGGAGATGCAGAGTCGGAATGCCATGCAGATTGCAGAAAGAGGGGCTTTGCTCTACGACAAGTTTGTAGGGTTTGTTAATTCACTCGAGTCCATAGGGAGTAATCTGGCCAAGTCGCAGGAAGCGTACACAGCTGCAATGAAACAGCTAAGAGAGGGAAACGGCAACCTCATGGGGCAGGCGTTAAAACTCAGGGAACTGGGCGTTAAAGCTAATAAGGTATTAGAAAAAAAGCTGCCTGAATAACCGGGCAGCTTTTTTCTTGTAATTGGTTCAGATTTTATTGAGCCAGACGTTTGTAATTTTCATAACGCAGTTTGGCATACGTTTCGGTCAGGGCAAACAATTCGGCAGCCTGATCCGGGAAGGTCTTAAGCAGCGAACTGTAACGGACTTCACCCTTAATGAAATCCTGGAACTTACTCCAGTCAGGTTCTTTGCTGTCCAGAGTGAACGGATTTTGTCCCTGATCGGACAACGCGGGGTTAAACCGGTAAAGCTGCCAGTATCCGCATTCAACGGCCAGTTTTTCCTCGGCCTGGGATTTGCCCATCCCCTTAACCAAACCGTGGTTGATACACGGCGCGTATGCAATGATCAAAGAAGGCCCGTTGTAAGCCTCGGCTTCCTTCAGCGTCTTAAGCAATTGCTGGTTGTTTGCTCCCATGGCTACCTGTGCTACATAAACATAACCATAACTCATAGCCATCATCCCCAGGTCTTTTTTGCGGATACGTTTTCCCGATGTGGCAAATTTGGCCACGGCGCCTGTAGGCGTGGATTTGGAAGACTGCCCGCCGGTGTTGGAGTAAACCTCGGTATCGAGAACCAGTACGTTAACATTATTGCCGCTGGCCAAAACATGGTCTAAACCACCGTACCCGATATCATATGCCCAACCGTCGCCGCCAAAGATCCACTGTGAACGCGGAGTAAGGAACCCGCGCAGTTCATAGATCTCACGCAAAGGCTGGATCTTGGTGTTGCTGATAAGCGGAACGATCTTATCTACCAATGCCACTGCCTTAGAATAATCATCACGAACAGTCAGGTATTCTGTGAACAGTCCCTTTATTTCTGCGCTTACGTTTTCGTCATTTTGTGCGGCCAGCATCATATTGGCCAGTTTTTCGCGTATCTTGTTAGCTCCTACATGCATACCCAGACCGAATTCGGCATTGTCCTCAAACAGGGAGTTAGCCCATGAAGGCCCGCGGCCGTTCTTATCGGTTGTATAAGGAGAGGAAGGATACGAAGCTCCGTAAATGGAAGAACATCCTGTGGCATTGGCAACCATCATATGATCTCCAAAAAGCTGTGTAATTGTCTTGATATAAGGAGTTTCACCGCAGCCGGCGCAGGCACCAGAGAATTCAAACAAAGGCTGTGCGAACTGGAGGTTCTTGACGCTTTGTTCCTTGGGCGCAATGGTATCTTTGTACCCGACGGTCGCATGCATGTAATCGAAGTTAGCCTGTTCTGCCAGCTGTGATTCAAGAGGTTTCATTTCAAGAGCCTTTGTCTTGGCGGGACATACATCGGCACAGTTACCGCAACCGGTACAATCCAGCGGGCTTATCTGCATGGTGAAAGTATAACCTTTCATGGCGGCGATACCTGCCGTACGTTTTACAGATTCGGGAGCCTTTGCAGCTTCTTCCTCTGTCATCAGGAACGGACGGATTACTCCGTGAGGACAAGCGTAGGCACACTGGTTACACTGAATACAGTTGGCAGGAATCCACTCGGGAACAGAAGTGGCGATGCCGCGTTTTTCAAAGGTCGAGCTTCCCATGGGCATGGTGCCGTCTTCGTAGCCTTTGAAAACACTAACAGGAAGATCGTCTCCATTCTGTGCGTTGATCACATCGGCAACATGTTTTACCCATTCAGGGGCGAGACGGTTATGGGTGTCTGCTTCGAACTTGGCGGAGCAATTGATCCATTCGGGGTCCACTTCCACTTTTTCGATCTCACCGCCACGGTCCACAGCTGCATAGTTCATTTTCACGATCTTCTCTCCCTTCTTGCCGTATGACTTATCAATGAAATGCTTCATTTCCTTAATTGCCAGTTCGTAAGGTATAACATTGGCAATCTTGAAGAAAGCAGACTGAAGAATAGTATTGGTGCGGTTGCCAAGACCTATCTCTTCGGCTATCTGGGTGGCATTGATAATATAGAGATTGATTTTCTTTTCTGCCAGGGTACGTTTGATAAAATCTGGCAGCTGTTTTTTTGTTTCTTCTGCATCCCAAAGACTGTTGAGCAATAAGGTGCCGCCTTTCTTGATCCCGCGCAGGATATCGTACTTGCGCATATAGGAAGGTACATGGCAGGCCACGAAATCCGGGGTCGTTACCAGGTAAGGGGAATTGATGGGCTTATCGCCAAAACGGAGGTGCGAACAGGTAAAGCCGCCTGATTTCTTGGAATCGTAGGCAAAGTATGCCTGGCAATATTTAGGGGTGGTTTCACCAATGATCTTGATGGTGTTCTTGTTGGCTCCCACGGTGCCGTCGGAACCCAGTCCAAAAAATTTACATTCGTAAGTACCGGGTTGCGCCATGGAAACTTCTTCTTTTTGGGGCAGGGATTTGAAGCTGACATCGTCAATGATGCCAATCGTGAAGCCGTTTTTGGGCTCTTTGCGGCTGAGATTTTCAAAAACAGCCAGAATTTGTGCAGGCGTGGTGTCTTTGGAGGAAAGACCGTAACGACCGCCCACGATACCGGGTGCGTTGGGGTCTTCAGCATAGATGGTTTTAATGTCCATGTAGAGTGGTTCTCCCAGGGCTCCGGGTTCTTTAGTTCTGTCCAGAACGGCAATGTTCTTAACGCTCTTTGGCATAACGCGCAGGAAATACTTGGCCGAGAAAGGACGGTAAAGATGGACGGAAATAACACCTACACGATTTCCCTGGGCATTCAGGTAGTCAACCGTTTCTTTTATGGTGTCGCATACAGATCCCATAGCAATGATCACGCGGTCTGCCTGTTCGTGACCATAATAGTTGAACGGCAGATACGAACGGCCGGTCAGTTCGGAAATCTCGCCCATGTATCGTGCAACGATATCGGGAACAGCTTCATAAAATGAATTGGCTGCTTCGCGGGATTGGAAATATACATCGGGGTTCTGAGCAGTACCGCGGGTAACGGGCTGGTTGGGGTTCAGGGCGCGTTCACGGAACGAAGCCAGAGCCTTGGCACTGATCATTTCCTTCAGAGAATCGGAATCTATCAGTTCAATTTTCTGGATCTCATGAGATGTGCGGAATCCGTCAAAGAAATGAAGGAAGGGAACACGCGATTTAATGGTGGAAAGATGGGCAACGGCTGCCATATCCATAGCTTCCTGAACACCGCCCGATGCCAGAAGAGCAAAACCGGTCTGACGGCATGCCATTACGTCTGAATGGTCGCCAAAAATGGATAATGCCTGGGCTGCCAGGGCACGTGCGGACACATGGAAAACGGCCGGTAACAATTCTCCGGCAATTTTATACATGTTGGGAATCATAAGCAGTAAGCCCTGAGATGCCGTAAAAGTGGTAGACAATGCACCGGCCTGTAATGAGCCGTGTACGGCGCCGGCGGCACCTCCTTCACTTTGCATCTCAACCACTTTCAGAGTCTCTCCAAATAGGTTTTTCTTCCCGTAGGCCGCCCATTCGTCGGCATATTCTGCCATAGTGGAAGAGGGCGTAATAGGGTAGATAGCCGCAACTTCACTGAATAAGTAAGCTATATGAGCTGCTGCATAATTCCCATCACACGTGATGAATTTTTTTTCTTTAGCCATAACAATATGGAATTAAAATGATGATTAAAAATTGGTTAAAATTGTTTTAACAGTTTGTTGCATAAGATTGTAATGTGCCTCCATGCTCTTTAACAGAGCCAGCTGGGCACGTGCTCGCACAAGGTTGTGAGTGGGGTAACGAATTTTATAGTAAGTATCGCCGTTTATATAATCCATAAGAAAACGTAAATACTGCTCATAAGTAATATACAGGGCAGAAAATACCAGCCGGTCCTTTTCTGTTTTATTCAAAAAGCGGGCCTCACTCAGGTAGCCTTCTGTGAAGGCGGTGAACCGTTCCGGATCCATTCTTACTTTCCCGGGGTCTTTCTCGTCTTCCGGGCAGGTGTTACTGTAAGAACGAATGGCATCGCCGTAGTCGTAAAGCACAGAACTCTGCATTACCGTGTCCAGATCTATAGCGCATAGAACGCTACCGTCTTTCCTGAACAGAAAATTAGAGAGCTTGGTGTCGTTGTGGCTAATACGTTTGGGAATATCGCCGTTTTCTATCAGGCGGTAAAAATCCATCATGGCGGGTTTTCTGCGCCATATCTCATTAACCAGTTGCCTCAGTTCCCTAACACCGGGTTCTTCTGAGCTTCCTTCTCCCGATTCCGTTTCACTTTCTTCGGGTTCTTCGCGATCTGCTCCCGAACAACCTCCAAGGCGCCCGGCGGCATCATTTTTTACTGCCTCGGCAAACTGCTCAAAACGGTATCTGATATTATGGAAACCCGGCAGGGTTTCTTCCAGGGTCCCTTCAAAATCTGCCAGCAAACTTTGGAACTGACCTACCCCCATACCTCCCGAACGGATGAGGCCAGGCGTGTCTGCGCACTCATAGGAAACCGAATTCTCAATAAAGACACAACAGGCCCAGTATTCACCGTCGTTGTCCGTATAGAACCACTTACCGTCTTCGGTGGCAACCAACTGCAGGGTTTCCTGCCCTTTGCTCCTGATGTGTTCAGTAATACGTGCAATGTTATCCATCATACCTGGGACATTGGAAAAAATAGTCTTATTTTTCCTCTGCAGGATATATCTCTGTGTCCCTGCGGTCTCAACTAAAAATGTATCGTTTATAAAGCCTTCTCCCAGAGCAGCCACTTTTGTGACAGGCTCCGGGATACAGAAGTGTGTGACAATTAACTGTGCATCAGTCATGACAGCTTTAAAAAATGAGGCTACAAAGGTACTAAATAAAAAGTTCAGGGGCAATCTTTTTTATCATACCCTGCAAAACGTTACCGGGTCCGAATTCAGTAAATCGGGTGGCTCCGTCGGTTATCATGTTTTTCACTGTTTGTGACCACAAAACGGGAGAGGTGAGTTGTCTCTTTAAATTGGCTTTAATTTCTGCGGGGTTAGTATGCGGACGGGCATCGACGTTCTGATAGACGGGACATGCAGGTCTCACAATTTCGGCTTTATCAATGGCGGCCTCCAGGGCTTTGCGGGCGCTTTCCATTAACGGTGAATGAAAGGCTCCTCCTACAGGTAAAACCATGGCTCTTTTCGCACCTGCCTCTTTCAATGCGGTGCAGGCGGCTTCCACTGCGGCAATGGTGCCGGAAATAACCAGCTGTCCGGGACAGTTGTAATTGGCGGGAATAACAACACCTTCTGTTTGAGAGATTCGCGCGCATATTTCTTCGACAGTATCGTCGGGAAGATTCAGGACGGCTGCCATGGTTGAGGGTTGTTCCTCGCAAGCTGCCTGCATGGCCATAGCACGTGCACTGACCAGCTTAAGCCCGTCCTCAAAAGAAAGTGCTCCCATAGCCGTAAGTGCTGAAAATTCTCCAAGTGAGTGACCTGCTGCCATTTCCGGATTAAACTCTTCTGCGCAAAATGCAGCTATAACGGAATGTACAAAGACTGCCGGCTGTGTAACTTTAGTCCGCTTAAGCTCCTCGGCAGTGCCTTCAAACATAATTTTTGAAAGTGAAAAACCCAGAATCATGTCGGCTCTGGTAAACAACTCTGCTGCTTTGGGGTTTGAATCGTACAGATCCTTTCCCATACCTGTAAATTGGGCTCCCTGGCCCGGGAATACGTATGCGTTCATACGGTCAAAGGTACATTTTTTTTCATTGTGGAATAATCTGTGTATCTTTGCATCCCCGGGAGAAAAGACCGGGAATGCTCAGGGCCCAGTAGTTCAGCTGAATAGAACGTCAGATTCCGGTTCTGAAAGTCGGGGGTTTGAATCCCTCCTGGGTCACGCTGGAAGCAAAAGCCGCAAAAATTTTGCGGCTTTTTGCTTCCAGACCGCTTCTGGTGCGCAACTTCGCGCCTGCAGAGGGGAGGGCCCATTGGTGTAGCCAATGGGAGGCATTTTCCTTCTGAATAGCTTACGGAAGAGATTCACTGAACTTCCGGTTATCCGATCGTCAAGGGTCAAACAAGGCAAAACAATAAACATCTATTACTCAGCTACATAGTCCAAACGTGCATTTGACCCTTGATCTGGCACTCACGTATTTATTGGGTTTCCGGCGACATGACTGTCAAGGGTCAAACACGGAAAACAGTCAATTGGCAGACTGTTAGCTATTTGCAATTTAATAGATTTTGACCCTTGCTTTCCCGGATGGGATTTATATGCGCCATTTTTTTACATGAATTTGTAAGAACTGGATTACCAGTGACTTAAAATTTCCCGCTTGAATTTGGCGCACACAGATCCCATCTATCAGCTTTACAGCTCGGTCCGGTACCATTCGGAAGTGCGCCCCAGCATGCGGATTCCGGCAACAAATCCCTTTAATTTCATGAGGTCGTTCCCTTCCATACGGGCAAAGCAATCGTACGTTTTACCCGAAGCCGGATCGTAAATGGTCCCGTTTTTCCATTCCTTCTTCTTTGCGTCATACTCAAAGCCGGAAAGGATCTGCAGACCAATTAGCGATCTTTTTTGCAATTGGAGATCTGCGTTTTTATCGTCTTTGGGCGGTTGCCTGTTTACATATTTTTCCGGAATCATGTAAACAATGGTCCCAATGTATTTACCATCTTTCAGTTCCACTTTGATCTTAGTGGTCTTGTCTTCGTTCCACCAGATACCTGAAATTTTACCGGCATCCTGAGCAACACCTGTCAGAGAATAAAGGCTTAAAAAAAGAAGAGTCAATAATTTTTTCATTTTGCATAATTTTATTTGGCTCATAAAAATAGAAAAAAAAAGTTACTTTTGCATCGGCTATGGAGTTAGCCGTAAACGCTTGGAAAAGCTGATGACTCCTGTTTATTGAATCTGTACTGCATCAGCTATGCTCAAAAATATTCTTTTTGTGGGACTGGGAAGCGGAGTGGGTGGTGCCATTCGCTATTTGTTATTTGTTTTTATTGAACAAAACGGGAAACAATATATCTTTCCTTTGAAGACAATTATTGTAAATGTTTTAGGCTGCTTTCTTCTGGGGCTTTTTTATGGTTTGGCAGATAACGGGCAGTTTAGGGATCACCAGATGGTTCTTTTTCTGACAATGGGACTGTGCGGAGGTTTTACGACCTTTTCGACTTTTTCTAACGATAATATGATTTTGTTGAAGAACGGCCACTTTCTCCAGGCGATACTTTATGTGGTTTCCAGTATATTGATATGTCTTCTGGCCACTTATCTGGGGCATGTCACCTCGGCTCTCAGAGAAAGGTTATTTTAACTTATCTTTATAGCAAAATACGTCTTGTCATGAAAAAAAGTTTTATCATTATTGTTCTTCTGGCGTGTCAAATATTCTTTGCAGATCATTCCAGGGCATGTACCCGTGTGGTTTATCAGGGGCCTGACAGCATCATTATTACTGCCAGATCCATGGATTGGAAAACAGACATACCTGCTGCTTTGTGGATCTTTCCACGAGGTATGGAACGTGACGGAGCTGCCGGACCCAATGCCATTAAGTGGGTATCAAAATATGGCAGCGTGGTGACGAGTTCTTTTGGTAATTCATCGGCAGACGGTATGAATGAGAAAGGATTGGTTGCCAATATCCTGTGGCTTGCCGAGTCTGAGTTTCCTGCTTATGACGTAAACAATAAATCTTTATCTGTGGGTGCCTGGGTACAGTATGTTCTGGATAATTATGCTACAGTCCGGGAGGTCGTAGAGGCATTCAACAGCGGCGAGCCTGTTTTGGTATCGAGCTTTATCCCGGGAACAACGCTCATGGCCACCCTGCATCTTTCCGTCTCCGATGCCCGGGGAGATAATGCCATATTGGAATATATTGGAGGTAAACTGGTGGTGCATCACCACCGGTCTTACAATGTCATGACAAATTCTCCTGTGTTTGAGAAGCAGTTGGCCATAAGGGAGTATTGGGAGCAGATTGGCGGTACGACCTTCCTGCCGGGCACTAACCGGGCCGCTGACCGTTTTGTCAGAGCGGCTTTTTATATTAAGGCTATCCCTCAAACCCCGGATATCCGTACAGCCCTCGCCGCTACGTGGAGTGTTATCCGCAACTGCTCAGTTCCCTTTGGCATAGCATCGGAAAAAGAACCTAATATTTCTTCTACCCGCTGGAGGTCGGTGGCAGACCATAAAAACCTGGTGTATTACTTCGAAACAGTTACCGCTCCGAATGTGTTTATGGTGGATATGAAAAAGATCGATTTCAATCCGGGTGCCCCGGTACTGATGCTTAACGTGGAAGATAGCCGGACCGGGGCTGTAGATGCTTCCGGGATGTTTGTGAAGGCCGAGCCTTTTGCCTTTGCCGGTCTGTAAAGACCTGCAAAGGAAGACCGTGCGCGGTGATTCCTATGGTTTGAAAGCCAGGATGGTCTCGTAAACTTTTTGTTTTACTTCTTCGGGCGTAGGATTGAGTTCCCCGGTCGAGAAAGAGCCTTTTTCCACATCTATGCGTTCAAATATCATCAGGTACAGATTAAAAATAATGTCCAGACTTAAACGGTACCGGGTTTCAAGGTACGGACCGATCTCCTGAATGATATCGTAGGTTTTGCGGCGGTATTCATCCGCTACAATACAATATTCCCCGATCATATTCCTGAAGCCGTCGCGGATAGGGGATCCGCAGGCCATTTCGTAGAGAACATTCCGGTCCATGCCGTATTTAACAATCAGGTCGTCTGCAAAATAGTTCAGATGATTTAACTGGTCTTTGCGGAAATCGCGTATGATATGAACCAGGTAGCTGAAAACAGCGCAGGGCCTGGCAGCCCGTCCGACATCGAATAACGGAGGCAGATACATTCCGTTTTCTTCCCGAAGACCGCATAAATGCACAAAAATGGCAGCCGGTGCAACGGAGGCACCTTCGGCGTAATCAAGAAAAGCCTTAAGAGAAGGAAACCCGTCGTTTAAAATGTCGTAAGTCATTGAGCGTGCAAAAGCTTCCATAGGCCAGAACGGAATAAGAAAACGTGCGAAAGTTCCGGGAAGTTCACTAAAGCGGGGATCCGCAGGTATTTGTCCGGTTAAGGTGTCAGTCCAATGTTGCACATCGTTTATAAACCGGTTTCTTTCGTTTTCCGTTATCTCTTTGTGGGCGGCTTTATAATCGTCAATGAGGTCGTCAATGGCACGCATAAATTTATAGGCAGCCTTGGCGGCCTGATATCTTTCTGCGTCCCAAAAATTGGCGGCAATTAAAATATTGGGATGGTCTTTGATTCGGTGAAAATCCAGCGACCTGAATACATCCAGATAAATTTCGTTTACGTTGCTCATTTGCTCATCTCCTTTTCAATCCGTTCGGTAGTTAATTGGGCCGACATGAGTACCAGGGGAACGCCATTGCCGGGGTGGGTGCTTCCTCCGGCGAAATAGAGGTTTTTATAACGGGCGTGACGGTTATGCGGCCGGAAAAAGCCCATTTGGAAAATGTTATGGCTTATGCTGCCGAATACAGATCCCCTGACAACATTCACCCCGGTTTCCCATGTTTTTGGGAGGTAGCAGATCTCGAATTTTATATGTTCTTCTATATCTTCCATTCCTTCTTTTTTCAGGCGTGTAATAACGCCTGCCCGAACCATCTGTTTAATTTGGGCCCATTCCTTTTCGTTTTTCCGGTGAATATGTCCTGCGGGGACCACAACGGACAGCGAGTCCTGACCTTCGGGTGCAGCGGAAGGGTCAATGGTTACGGGCGAATAAAGATAAAAACTCGGATCGGCTGTAACGCTCTTGTCCCGGAAAATCTTGTTCAGGTTGCCTTCATAATCGAGCGACATGAATACACCGTGCAATCCGGGCTGGGGATACTGTTTGTCCAGTGCCCAGTGGAACGAGATGGCCGAGCAGGAATACTTAAGCCGTTCCAGGTGTGCTGTGTGGCACCTGCCTGGGAGCAGCGCCCGGTAAACATAAGGCAGGTCCGCGTTAGCCACAACAATGTCGGCCGGAATATATGTTCCGTCTTCCAGCGTAATTCCGGTCGCCCTGTTTTTGTCAGTTTCTATGCGGACTACGGGCGCATCGCAGAAAAATTCCACTCCAAGACCCCGGGCCGTTTCGAGTAATTTGTCTACAATGCCGTACATGCCGCCTTTGGGATAAAGAGAACCTTCGCTTAACTCGGCGGCAGGTAACATGGCGAACAAAGCAGGTGCAGTCAGCGGGTTTTGTCCCACATATATATTCTGGAAGGTGAAAGCAATTTTAAGGTGCCTGTCTTTAAAAAACCGCGAGATATAAAACATATGACTCAGGTACGTTTTTACCTTCAGCAAAACCGCAAGGTTCCGGAAGGTAATAAATTGAAAGATGTTGTAATAATTGCGGCCGAGCAATTCTGTTAAGGCAACTTTGAAGAACCCGTACCCTCTTGATACATATGTCTGAAACTGCTTATAACTGCCCGGCTCAATAGCCTCCAACTG
>Ga0265297_10002490_pt1 | contig 37286 bp, 63 predicted proteins | sample Munlanlwell13791_FD_192502 | JGI IMG/M metagenome (GOLD analysis project Ga0265297, IMG submission 192502) | Leachate microbial communities from a municipal landfill in Southern Ontario, Canada - Leachate well 137-91 | ecosystem: Engineered > Solid waste > Landfill > Unclassified | place... | reverse complement strand
CCTCGCAAGCGAACGGGGGGAGTGGCTGCCAATCGGATATTTTTCAATTTTAGTTAATACGAAATGGAATGGCTATAAAAAAGGACTGGAATGGTGCTGTATGAACGGAGAAGAAAGCGAAGACGAATATGCAGACACCGAGTGCGACGCAAGGGCAAAGATGCTCCTCTGCCTCGCCAAGGAGGGGATGATAAATCCTAAGGAATTAAAAGTATGAAACACATAGCAGACATCGGGGATAATACACATCTATCAAGACGGAGACATTTATGTTTTGAATCACAAGACCGGGATGATGGAATTGGTCGGGACGATAGTGGACAGCGAAATGGTTGAATCTTCTCCGGTATGCACTAAAGCGGCAGATGTGGCCGCAAGGAAAATGAAGAGGGCGTTCAAGTCTCTTAAAATTAGTAAATGAGATAAAAAAATAAAGTAAATTTAAAAAGGAGGGCAATATGGAAAGATTAACGTTTATTTTACTGCTTGTCTTGGAGGAGAAAAGGAAGCAGGAAGAGATTGACCGACTGTACGAGGAATCCGAAGGTCAGCTCTTCATCTGAAAAAAATCCCCTCTCGCAAGGGAGGGGAAAATTAAAAAAATTTGGCATAAAAATAATTGGATGAAGGTTAATAAATAAAAAATAGCAGATTATGCTATAATTAAGGTAGGTGAAAGTCAGAGACTGTTTTTCCCCATATTCAGTCGGAAATCTGTCAATTTTGACTTTCTCCGTTGCAAACCACCCGAGCAATCCTCCAACCCTTGGAAATGTACGATCCAGCCTTCGGAAGATAAATTGGGTGAAAAAAGAGACCGCTTATTGCTGGCCTCTTTTGTTTTAGCTTATTTTTACCTGCCCATTATCATTCCATATTCTCCCGATAATCCCGCCTTAGTCAAAGATTCCCCGAATATCTGATGGATGCGCTGACGGGAAATTATTCCCCCCGTCTTTTTGGATATATCTTTGAAATTACTCCCCTCCAAGTATAATTTGCAGATGGCAAATTCGCGTTTGCTTAATTTATCCTTATCAATCTTATGAAATAATTGTTTTTTTTGCTCCGCCCTTTCTTTTCTTTTTTCCAGCAGTTTCTTTTTTTGGATTTGATTTTCTAATTTTTCCGCCATTTCAACGGAGGGGTAAAAAACATGCCTTATCATTCCTTTTGAAATTACAATCCTTTTTTTTCTTAACTTTGCCATAAATCCATTCAGATCATAATTTCCTGAAAATAATTTCTTCGCTTTTTTCAGCAGATAAAATGTTTTAAAATTATATCGGCCGCTAAATTCCTCTTCGCACTCATCTTTCATTTTTTGTATGTACCGTTGTTGGGAAAGTTTCCAAGACTTCATAGAGCAGGATGGACTGCAAAATTTATTATGATGGGATGAAAAGGCCGTTTGGCAAATCGGACAGACTTTTTGCATAATTATTCGGTTAAGCTATATAAATTCCTTTTTGTTGCGGCTTGTTTGACTTCCAATTCCTCCTTTTTCGCAGGGCTTTCATCAAATAAGCCTCTTTTCTCGCTTTGGTGGCTAAGCGGCATTGCTCGCACCGGCATATTCCCATATCATTAGGCTTGTGCTTGCTTACCTTTGCCGAATATCTCCAGTCTTTAGATGTTTTAGAGGTAAGGGGTATTTTCTTTTTAATGGGTCGCATATTTGAAGGATTATTTTTTAATTTCTTTTTCTTGATTGATGTCGGCAGAAGGAATATTTTCCTTAGCCGTTCTTTCTGCATTTCTTTCGGCGTTGGTTTTTGCCTGATGGGTCATTTTTTTTGCGAATCCCGGGTAATTTTCCTGGCGGAAATTCAGGTTGAGCGGCCATGGCATATTGAGGGAAATTTTTGTCAATTCATAAAGTTCGGTCAAGGCGCGGAGGTATTTTTTGAATTCTTGGGGAGTCAGCGATCCTTTTAATCCATTGCAGATTTGACAAACGCAATCTAAATTCTTTTCTTCATATTTTCCGCCGGCTGATTCGGGGGTCCGGTGATCTACGGTCATCAGGAATTTATTTTCGCATTTGCAATAAATGCACTTTCCCCTCGCCTTGTTTATCACCTTATTTTTAATTTCTATTTTTTCTTCCAATGTCATTTTTTTAGAATTAATAAATAAGTTTAGTCCAACATTTTTTCCGCTTCAATGTCATATTGCTCTGCCGTTCCGCCCAATGGGTTGTTGAGGGAAAAATCATCTTTTATTTTTTCTTCTTGTGTCAGATAAACTTCGCTTCCGTTAAATTTATGGAGACTTAAGCACTTGGGGCAATAGTAGGTGTCATCGGGATCATTTTGATCGCCATCGTAGCGGTAGAAGAGATTCTTTCCCCCGCATTCCAAGCATTTTTTCTTTTTGATGGGAATGAATGAGTGTTTCATAAGAAATTTTTATTTGTTAATTATTTTAATTTCTTTTCTGTATTTTAATAGGTTCTTAAGCCAATCGTCAATAGCACCTTCAAATATTGATTTTCGTTCCATTATTTTAAGTTTTCCCTTCATTTTTGGGTTTAGCATTCCATTGTATTTCAATACGTTAAATTTATGGTTTTTATATGAAATAATGTCTCCTTCTTTGATGGTGATTCCATTTTTATCTTTCATTTTATTTCTGTGAATTTTTTATCTTTTAGTTGATACCACGTATCCTTTTTTATTTTTTTCCCGTCTATCATCGCTGATTTTACGCAGATGATTTTTTCGTTGTCTCCATATTCGGCCAAAGTGATCCAATTTCCAATTTTTCCTTTTATTTTTCCCCATTTTCCAATATTGGATCCGACGGAGTTTTGTCCGTTGATTTCGAGCTAGCTGGAATCCCCGGAGGCGGCGAGCTGGCTGTAATGCCCGGAGGCGGCGAGCTGGCTGGAATCCCCGGAGGCGGCGAGCTGGCTGGAATGCCCGGAGGCGGCGAGCTGGCTGGAATGCCCGGAGGCGGCGAGCTGGCTGGAATCCCCGGAGGCGGCGAGCTGGCTGTAATGCCCGGAGGTGGCGAGCTGGCTGTAATGCCCGGAGGCGGATTGTAAATTTTTATCGTTTTTCTTTCCGCATTTTTCGAGCAGAAAATCAACGGATAATTTTACGAAAGAAGTTAGGTCTAATTTTGCCTTTATTTTTATCTTGTTCGTAACTATTTTGGAATCGGGTTTATCCGTATTTTTATTTTTTTCAATTTTTCCGCTTGCTTCCACTTCCGCAAATTCTGAATCGCAGAGATTGTAGTAATTCAGGACATCAAGCGGATTTATGCAGAAATGGAATCCCTTTTTGCATATTTTAATTTCCCCCTTATGCTTATATTCCTTCCCTTCCTCAAATTGGAAGTTTTTGCACTTCATCCCTTCGTCAAACGCCTTGTATCCCGTGATGATTTTTTTAGTTTTGGTCATAATGGTTTTTAATTAAATAAATATCTGTATATTTTCATTAAACATTGGAAACCGCATTCCGTACAGCGGAACCATATCCTAAAATCTTTCCTGCATTTGTAGCCCTCTTTGCCGCCGCATTTTGGGCATTTCATATTCATTTTTAATTTATTCTTAATAATTAATTTTTTTTATAAAATATATTATTTATAATTTCCCGGCCCTTCCGCCCGACATTCCCTTCCCTTATCGGGCAGAAGAACCATATCCCTCAATCTCCCTTCTTTCCGATCCTCCGACGATGCACGCTTGGCCAAGAAGACTTGGGGCGGCAATTTGGCGGAAGCGGGGAAAGGAGGGAGAAGTGCATTTGTCTTGATTTTAGCATTTTTTTGATTTTTGGGGAAGGAAGTTATCCACAGGAGCAAAACTGCCAAACTCCCCAAAACTCGCGTTTTAAGCCCCTCCGATTTCAGAGAGCTACCCTGATACCTTTTTCAGATTTTCGTGCAACCTGGGGCAAATTCGGAAAAACGCGAGCCACGCAAGCCTTTATCTTAGCCAATTTAAAAAACAGTTTTTTGGGGTTCGGGGAATAGGGGAAATGAAAACCATTATTTTATCAAATTTATGGATTATTACGTTTTGATTATTTTTATCTTCCCTTCCGCAACGTGTTTCCTTATTACCTGGATAGAATAATAAAGGTAATTTCCGCTGGTTTTTAGCACATTCCTTGCTTCGCAAATCTGGTCAGCGGTTATCTCTCCGTTGAGCCATGCCAATACCAAGTCTAAGTCTTCTTCGTTCCAACTGTTGTAAACCCTCCTTTTGTTCGATGGTATTTTTTTCGCTTTTTCTAGTAAGGTTTCTTTTAACGCTTCTTTTTCCATAAATTTTTTAAATGACTAAATTAAAATTCGACGAATAGTTCCCCCATTCGGATCGCCCTTCCGATTGTGCCGGTAAGCCTTTGGTTTTGGAGTTGCCTTTTTGTCAGCATTTTTTGTTTTCCCGATGGAGATACGAAGAGAAATTTATCTTTTTCTTCGATATAGAAGATTTCCATCGCCTTAATTTTCCCTTTGGACAGGATGAAAAATCTATTTTTCCCCGATTGGGAATATTCCTTTATTTTTTCGATGTTTTTGATTCTTTTGATAGGCATAGGTTAAAGATTTAATTTTTCTTCTCCGCTGAATATATTTTAAGCCACCCATCGGTAAAGGATACTGCTAATTCATATTCCTTCCTGAATTGCGATTTTTTGTCGGAGTATGTTTCAGCTACTTTTTTCTTAAATTCGGCGAACGTCCCGAAAAAGCATCCGCACCGCACGAAAAACCCGTCCTCGCATAAAAAGAAATACGTTTTCCTTCTTGCTGATCCAATGCGGTCAATGGAAACCATATCAATGAGCGGATGCCCTCCCTCTATCTTGGCCCCTTCCCCGAAGCTCGCCCCTTCCCCGAAGCTCGCCCCTTCCCCGAAGCTGGCATATTCCCCAAAGCTGGCATGTTCCCCGAAATTTTCAACCTGCGAATAATCTCCAGTCGGACATTGCCTTCTGCCGTCGATGATTTTGAATTTGTCATATTGCTTCTGCGTGTATTTTTTCATTTTAATTGAAGTTAAATGTTTAATTTTTCCTCCTCTTCCATAGTTAGTTTATGCCAGCATTTTTGGCATCTTAATTCCCTCTTTATGAAATTTGCGTCTTCCGATTCCGCCGATTCTTCAAATTCCCCGTTTTTCAGGTCAAGTTCCCCAGTTCTGTAATTGATAATTTGCATGTGCAGGAAAAGGGATTTCTTTTTGCAGTCCGGACATTGGAAGGATTTTATTTTTTCGGGCATAAGTTTATTTTTTATTAAAATTATAATTATTTTATTCTTCATCTTCATAGTCTCCGCCCGGCAGATGCTCTATGAATTGGTGCGCCTCCTGCAATTTTTTATACAGGGGAGAATAAACATTAGTGCAAGTGCTTTGCCTTTCTATGATGAGCGTTTTTAGTAATTTTTTAATCGTTGCATTTTCCAATTCTTTATTTGTCCATTTGAAGTGCATATTGTTTTGATTAGGTTAATAAAATCCTTATATTTTAAGCTCGTCTATCGCTTCCAGCGACTTCTTGACGCTATCAGCCGTTGTCGGCTCCTCCATTTCTCCGACAGTAAAACTTTTCAGGACGGATCGGCGCAGTCTTTCCGCCAAGTCATATTTTATTTTTTTCATCGCTTCTTTGATTGATTGCATAAGTGTTAGGTTAGATAAATTATTTATTTTTTAAAACTTCCTCGAATTTGCAGAAGGCGTTTTCAAACCTATTCAGCCAATAACCGTTCCTTGTCTGCCTCGGCTTCATCAGATAGCGCGTCCCCTCGTGGTCAATAAATGTTTTATATGTCTGCTCAAATCTGTTCTTTCCCGTTAAAATGCTTTCTGTTTCGGCCGATACGATTATCTTTTTCCCCGACTTATTCGCCTCATCAAAAGTTTCATTGTCTAATACCAGCCATCCATCGGCAAGCATTTTGTCCTTAAATTCCTGTTTTTTTTCTTCGCGGATGCGTTGCTGGGACAGATATATCTTAGTTTCCAGCGTCCTCTCGATACCGCAGTCAATTTCCCCTATTTTTTCCCGCTCAAGTATAAATCTTTTAATGCTGTCATTATAGGGGTATTCGTTCGGATTTTCGTTCCTGAATTGGATATTGTAAATATACACCTCTTCCATTTCCTCGCCCTGATCGTATTCGCTGCCGCCGTTTTTTTTCTTAGCGTCCTCCTCTTTTTTTATGGCTTCCAGTTTTTCAATAAATGTCATAAGTTTTCTGGTTATTAGTTTATTTATTAGGTTAAAAGTGCATTAAGTTTTCTAAATATTTTTTTCCTTCTCCGTCCAATGGACTATATTGCCACGCCTCTCTTTTAAGGACGGCACTCAAGACTATTTTTGGAAGAGCATAATCATTATCATGGGCTTTCGTATCTATCGCCCCGCTCTCGAAAAGACGGACGGCCTCTTCTTCCACTAATTCTTTTAAATCTTTTGTAAGTTCCTTTAGCTTGGAGATAAATTGTTTTTTTGTCATAAGTTTTTAGTTATTAAATAAATCTTTATTTTGATATAAATTTGATCCGCATAAAATATCCGTATTTATTTTTTGCTTTCCGTATACTTAAAATTTCATCTCCCCTTTCCAGCATTTTATCGGTTGTCCTTTTCAGCGTTTCTTTGGTCAGATAATGGCGGTCAAGGGTTTTTATCGGCTTTCCGTTGCGGCTTAGCAGTTTAGGCATAAGTTTGAGATTAAATAAATTTAGTTTTTTTGATTGCCATAAGGTTTTAGCTATTAAATTAGCTGTCCTTTTTCGTTCCGTTCCCTTCCGGCGAATTTGGCCGCCTGTTTCGCCCGGTATTCTTCGCTTTTCCAAAATCTCACGCTTGCCGCCCTCCTCTTTTCCCTCGCTTCCGGCGTTTTTCCGGCTTCCGTTGCCCGCTTGCTTTGGATTGCCAGCTTGATCCGCTCCTGTTCCCTCACTTCCCGGACGGTTGTTTCTCCCTTCTTAAAGTTCCTTTTGCCCGTGCTTTCCACAAGGTTTTTTAAAAAGGTCTTGTATTTTGCGGAATATTCTTGTCGTTGTCTTTTAAGTTCCAGCGATTCAAGCGGCTGTGTCTTGCATAGGCCCCACTTTTCCTTGTATTCCGGGATTGTCAGCCCGTGCATTTTAAGATGGTTGGCGGTAAGTTTGCGCTTCCATTTTCCGCATTCTTCGCATAAAATCTCATTTTCCGTTATCAATGGCTGTCCGTAGGGCATAGGGATAAGGTTAGTAGGTAAGCCCGGCGTCCTTTAAAAATTTCTCCTCATCAAAATTTTTGTCCTGTTTAAATTCCCCGATTATCCCGCTTGCGATCAGTCGGCTTCTGTCTTCTTTCGCCCATTGTCTTATCTTGTTTTTATCCTTTACAAATCCGCTTCGCCAGATAACTTTTGCTATCAATTCAAATTCTTTTTTTGTCATAATTTTTGCGTTAGGTAAATAAATAGTTATTTTTTAATCCTCTTTATAGTTCAGATACTCGTCAAGGTTTTCATCTTTCCATTCTTCCGGCAGTTCCCCCCGGATGTCTTCTATGTCGTAAAATCCTCCGCATCCGTCAATCTCTTCTCCGCTTTCGTCATAAAGGGTAAAGCGGTAAACTTCCCCGTTGGCCCATTGCGTGTATTCCTTCAATTCAGCGTCAATGCCGTTCTCAATCAGCTTTTTATCGTTTTTTCCGATAGTGTTTTTTAGCGTCTCGTCCGTGATGATATAAAATCCGCAATTTGAATAATCAAATCCTTTTGCCGATCCCCGGCGATAAGCCACGCCGCCGTGTTCGTAGCGATAGACGGGATAAATGGCGACAATCTTCATCCCCTCCTCCTTGGCCGCTCCCTTGATCCGCTCAATATGGTCGGCGGTGTTTTCCGCCTCGTCCGCCGTTTCATTCATTAGGTCATAAAGGCGATTATCTTTTCCGTCCGGCGAATTATAATTCCGCTCATCCGTCAAGAAAAATCCTATATTGTCATTTTCCCGCGGGCTTTGGCTGTCCGTGTCGTATTCGATGACAAGGCGGGGGCGGTTAAGCGTTTTGACTTCTTGAAATGTTTTCATAGTTTTTAGTTAGTAAGCAAATAAGATTTTTATTTTTTAAGATTTTCCGTCTTGATTCCCCTTAATCCCATTATGTTAAATGCCTCTTTTGCGTTCTTTTCCGCCCAGTTCAGGCATTCGATGACTTCTTTTTTTGCAAAGCCCCTTTCCCTCGCCCTTTTTCCTTCTCCCCATTGCAATCCGATTATAAGGGAGGGTCCAAGGATGATTTTAAACGCTGTCCCGGCTTCTACCATATTTTTCAGGTAATTGGCTTGATTTTCCATAAATTTGCTGGTTAGATAAATAGTTATTTTTTAATTTTCTTCTGCTCCCGCCGCTTCCAGCAGTTCAACATCATCGCTCCCGATATACTCCCTTAATGATTGCAATTCCGCCAGATCGCCATAACTTATTTTCTCCGCCCTTAGTTCGCCCCTCAGATATTCCAACCGATCTTGCTTTTTCTGATATTCCCGCCCCTCCCTTAATTGACGCTTAATGTCTCCGATGTTTTCAATTTTGTTCATAGTTTTAGTTAAATAAATTAGTATTTTATATTATTAAGGCATAAACGATTAACTTTTTATTTTAAATCGCTTAAATCGCATTGTAGCGCGTTATTTTTTGGCTAACTTGATAAAAAACTTTATTTTCTCCCCTGATCCAAGCAAGGGAGATGAAAAGATTTCTATTCTGCCAAAATTCCAATAGCCCCATTGAGCCGCGCTTCTTTCGTCTCTTCGCTCAAGTCGTCCCAGTCTTCCGGCATTTCAAGCCCTTTGCCGCCAAGCCCGGCCTTTAGCATTCGCGCCTTCCAGTCGTTCGCCCCTTTTTTGTCTTGACTGAAGATTTCGCCAAGTTTTGCGATGCCCGCCAGCATCTTTAATGCTTGCCGATCCCCCTTGCCGCCATTTTCAATCGCCTCGTCAAAATCCGCAAGCTCTTTTTCGGATAGCGATCCGGCCGTTTTTTCCTTCAGTCCCCTTAAGACGCTTTGAAATTCGTACGCCTCCCATGTTCGGTTCAAATAGCAGGATTTTGCTTTTCCGATTTTCTGCCCGCCCCTCAATAGCGTGGCCTCGTGCTTAAATCCGTTGCGGGTTTTCTTCCATTCGCAAACGGCCGATAAGTTTTCGTTGATTTTAAAACTCGTCATTTCGTTTTATGTTAGCTGTTAAAAACTCGCCTGTCTTTATTTTATTCCTTTTTTGTTTTTGTGTCAAGGGCTTTGGGCTTAAAAGATTTTTATTTATTCATATTCATATCCCGCTCTCTCGTCCGCCCCGGTTTGATAAACTTCATCAGCAAGGGATTTTATCGTTTCAATGGCCTCCCAGAGCGCATAAGTTTTCTGTTAGTGATTAAAATTCGCTTTATTATCCCCTCATCTTTTTACAATAAGGGGACAAAAAGAAAATTTATCTTATTCCCTTATCGCTCCCGATTCTATTAAGTCCCGCGCCGTCCTTCCAAAAAATCCCTGTAATTGCGCGGTTAGTTTTGTATCGTGAAGATATTGCCACGCCGTCAATTGCTCTTTTTCGGTTGCTCCCTCTCCCTCGCAAAATCCCTCGGCGATTGCCGTCGCCCGATAAGGCGTTAAGTTTTTATAAAATTTTGTCGCCCTTAGATTCGCGTTTGTCATCTGTTTTTTCGTTAGTGATTAAAAAACTTTATTTTCCCGCCTAAACGTTAAGCGGGATTAAAAATTTTCTACTGTATAAACGCGCTGTTTGATTCCACTATTTCCATTAGGATGCTCTCCTGGCTTAGCTTTTCTTTCAGTTCTTTGGCTATCTTGGCCAGCTCGCTGTCCGTCTTTTCGGTGATGGCCTGGATAAGCAAGGTTTTTTCCTTCGATCCCCGCCAGTAGCCGATGACTTGGAAGGCGGTAAATCCGTCAAAATGCCCCGCAATGATTCCCTCTATCTTGTCCGCTTCGAGTTCGTGCGTGGCGTTATTGCTCCCGATGTAGTAGGCGACTTTTTTCATTTTGGTTGTTGGTTATGTTAAAAACTCTTATCTTTATTTTATTCCTTTTTGTTTTTATTGTCAAGTGTTTTTGCGACAATTGTTTGATTGTTATTTGTTTAAGCTCTCGCCGGGCCAGCCAGTAGCCAGCCCCGTAAAAGTTTAAGCGGTTTTTTCTCCCAATAATTTTTTAATTTTCGGGAAATACTTGTCAATAGTTTCCCTTGTGGGGATGTCTCCCTCTTCATAAGTTTTGGAGGGATATTGTGGGAAATATAATTCCGTTATCATTTTGGCCAGCAAGTTTTTTAGCTCCTTTGTTTTTGTCATGCGGTTTTTTGGTTAGTTGTTAAGTTATTTATATTTTAATTATATATCAGGCATTTTTTATTGTCAAGTGTTTTCGGCTGTTTTTTAATCTGCCTGTGGATAACTTTTAAATTTTACCAAGTCATTAAGTTTTTAAATTTCAAGGTATAAGGCAATAAAAAAATCAGTATTTTATCAAATTATACTTGTACCCTTAATATCCATATAGGACAAGAGACGCAAGACATCGGATCATCCTTTCAAAATCCCTCCCGCCAAGCCTTATATTTCAAGCCGTCCAAGGTTCGACGCGCCACGATGGCCCGGTTTGATTTCAGGGCATCAGAGTACCGCCCCGGCCCTTTTCGCTCGTCCTGGGGCATTGCAGGGGCATAGAATATAACACGATTTTGCGGATAAGTCCAATTAAGGGAAATTCGGGCCAGGATAAAAAAATCTTATATTATAAAATCATTAAAATCTACCAAGGGATATAAGGAAGCATTAGCCGGCAAATTCCTTATATCCAGCCCTTGCAAGCATTATTTTTCAAGGCCCGCGGGCGATTAAGTGCTACAATGCCCTGGTTTGATTTCAAGGTGTCAATGTGCCACTCAATAACTTTGCTTGCGTCCTGGGCCATCGTGGCGCGTCGTTTTTCTTTATTTTCGTATTATAACTAAAACATTTAAGGAAGCGGAAGGAAGGCGGCGGCGCGGTTTTGCGGTCAAGTCGCCGGGGTCCTTGACTTTGGGCGAAGTCGTGGGCGCGGATGGTAAGTTATATATTTCTAACATTGGCAGTTTTTGGGGGATTCCACCGATGGCTAAGAATAAGGGCTGAAGGGCTTTTTATATCAATTTCCGTTGATATAGTTTTTTTAAATCGCGCCGATCGTTTTCTCTTTTTTCTTGGCTATGCCCTCTTTTGCCCCGCATTTTTGCTTCTGACGACTTTTAGCCATTATTTATGTGTCGCACAATATACCTTATGCGACACTTGTTTTGTCAAGCCTTATTTTTTGGCTAATCTTATTCATTTATTCAATATATTATAACACAAGGAAATTTTCGGATAAGGCGACTGGGCAATGATATGGGGCAAAAGTCAAGGGAATGAACGATGCGGGCGCAAGAATTGCGGGGTCGGGTTGGGGGGCGGGGGAGTTGCTCGGGATTGCGGGACGCGGTCGTTCGTACTGTCTATATTCCACCCAAGCCTTTGTGCCAGACAACTTTTCCCCAAAAGACTTCCATTCGCTGTTCTCTTCGCCAAGCCATTCTTTCCCCGTAGCCTCCGCAACTTTTCCCAAACGACATTTAAGCCCAGCAATGCCCAAACGCCTTGTCCTACGCAAAACCATTCCGGAAAAAATGGATCCGAAAAATGGGGAATCCAAAAAAATCGGCGGAAAAATTTTCGGGCATTTTCCAAGCCTTTGATTATTGGGCTTATTGGTTTATCATCCGATTTCAGTCCTGAGTATGCCGGATGTGCAGGCAGTTGCTCTTCCCATTGATAAAGTAGCTTTAGGGTATTAGGTTAGCCATTTGTATAATTTAAAATACGGTTCTTTTTATTTGATTTCATATTCTTAGCCATTTCATCTTTAAAGACTTTTACTCTTCCCGTGGAGGAATGAAGGAATCGTTATATTATTAGCCAAATATGAAATACGCGTTTATTCCGATTGTTGCATTGTAATCTTTCTGTCCATAGTTATCCACAGCGGATGTTTGCAGGGAGTGTCGTGATGTGCTATGATGGAATTAGATAAGATTTATAAAATATAAGGATTTTTTATGGAAAAATATGACAGCGAAAAAGACACCCTTCTCCACAAAAAGAGGGTGGCAAAATTACTTAATGATGCATGCGTAGAACTTTTGTCTCGAGCAGATAAGCATGATAATTCAAAATTAGAAGGTCTTGAAAAATCTGTTTTTGATGAATTTACCCCGAAGTTAAAAAGTACCGTATATGGATCGGAGGAGTATAATGTTTTTTTGGATAATATGGGCATTGCACTGAAGCACCACTATAATGCGAACAGTCATCATCCTGAGCATTTTGACGGAGGAATAAATGACATGGATTTGTTTGATATATTGGAAATGTTCTGCGATTGGAAGGCTGCATCGGAAAGGCATTCGAGCGGAAGTATATTTGATAGCTTTGAAATAAACGAGAAGAGATTCGGGATGTCGGATCAATTAAAGAGAATATTCATCAATACCGCCATTAGGATAGGATTTAAAAAGTAACATTTATTTTATGGTTAAAAAAAATAAAAAGACAAGGATAATTTTTATATGCGATAAGTGCGGAAAGGAAATGCCCGTAGACAGGGAAAAAAGCACCGATCAATGGATTGTTTGCGACGTTAAGTGTCCGTGCGGGGGAAGGGGTGAGATTAAAATTTTAAATGATTGATAATAAGCAAAATATAATTTTATGCCCAAGCGCAAGTATTCCCATAATTATTTCGGCTCCAAAGATCTCCGTCGAAGGATAAAAGACGGCATCGTGCAGAGGAGGGTGAAGGGAAAGTGGACTGACTGGAAAACGGAGGATGAATTTTACCTGCTGTGGGAGCATTTTGAATGGCGGGAAGTGTTTAAGGGATTTAAATAAATAACTATTTTTTATGCCTCATCGCCTACCCATAATCAAAATCGGGGAAAAACTTCCAGATCCCCCCCCCCCAAACCCCCGGCCTACGGGAATGAAGCACAATATTGGTTTCTTTAAGAGTTTTGGATTGGAGATGAATGAGTTGGATATGGAAAAGGCATATAAGATTTATTATTCATTGGTCAGGGTGGTCGGCAAGGGGCTTAAGATGAACGGGAATATTTACCTTCCAGATATCGGAAAACTCGAGGTCTTGGATTCTAATTTTTTCGGTAGGAAGGTGAGGAGGGTGAAATTCTTCTGCCATAGGAAATTGCTTGATGTTCTGAGGTGGGGGATGGATAAGAAATAATTATTTTTTAATTATAAATTTATGGAAGGCAAACAATTTGACATCAGGATAGAGATAGGGGAATGTTTATTGGAGGCGATAAATAACATAGTTGATAATTGCTCAAATTCTTCTGAAATCGGTTTAATAATAAAAGAGGCTTTTGGGATAGATTTCACGAAGATAGTAGAAGATAAATATTTGGAGATTAAGAAATAATTATTTTTTATGACAAACGAAGAAATTTTAAATTTGAAGAAGGCAGTGAATAAAGCAAAGAAGTGCGGATATGTTTCGTCGTATGCGGATTGGATGTTGTATGCGGGTTGGAACAGTGAAATATTTTATCTTATTCCCAATAAAAGATGGTATTATTCCATCATATTTTCCCACGAATTTTGCAAGGCATTTTGGGGAGAGGAGATAAAGTGTCATTCTTGCGACATAGAAAGAAAAAATCATAGGATTATAGACAATGGAGATGATTGTTTTTTCGATAGTTGCTCAAATTGCGGAACATTGGTTGAGGGGGAATATGCGCAAGAGAGTTGGAAAAATCATATCGCTGAAATGGTTTTGGAGGAAGAACCGTTGAAATATTTGGAGAAGTTTTTGTAAAATTATTTGATTATGGTATAATTAAGGCATAGAGTACTTTTCTTGTCGGCATTTCTGCGGGATTGTCTGCCCGAAACTAACAGTTCCGCATCCTTTAAAAAAAAATTATTTAATTAAAATATGGAAGAGGAAAAATTTAAAACTGAAGTCATCCCTCCCCAGTCGGAAGATGAAATAGAGGAATTGTACGGAGACTTGAGGGGAGTTTCGTATCCCAATGCGGCTCCGAATGCCTATCATCAAAAAAAAGACTGGAAGAGGGAAAATAAATAGTTATTTAATCAAGGGTAGCATAATGGTATTGCGCCTGACTGTTAATCAGGATGATGAAGGTTCGACTCCTTCCCCTTGAGCCAATAAGTCGGTAGTTCAATGGTAGAACTTTCGCCTCCAGAGCGAAATATGCGGGTTCGATTCCTGCCCGATTTGCCAAGATGGTGGAGTTGGTGTAATCAGAAGCACGTCTCTCTGTGAAAGGGTTGGAAAAAGTGCAAATCTTTTACTTCACCCCATGCGGGTATCGTATAATGGCTATTATATCAGCCTTCCAAGCTGAGGATGCGGGTTCGATTCTCGCTACCCGCTGATGCTTCTTTAATTTAATGGTAAAATAGTTGTCTTGTAATCAACAAATATCCGTTCGATTCGGATAGGAAGCTCCATTTTCTGGGATTAGTTCAGTTGGCAGAACGCCTGATTTGGGATCAGGAGGTCGGAGATTCGAGTTCTCCATTCCAGACCAAAACTTACCACTCGCCTTAGTAAGAGATCGCCCATGAAGCGGTCTTTTGCTTTTTAGGTTGATTATGGTATAATTAAGGTGAAAGGTCGAAGTTCTTTAAAAATCTCTATGTTTATGGGGAATAATAAGGAAAATATATGGCTATCTTATTCATTGGCCTTATAGAAATGCTTGTAGTTGGCGTTTGGACAAAAACGGTGACTCGCTGTCAGGTAATTGCAAGCGGAATTGTGACAATTTTCAATGTTTTCATTTGGTGGATTATTCTTAGGCAGGTTCTTGATAATATTGATAATTTGGAAACTATCTGTTGGTATGCGATCGGGTGTTCTATTGGAACTATGTTGAGCTCTATATTGTTTAAGTCAAGGGAAAAAGGTCATATTTATGAAAAATTATTCACTAAATCTAAGAAAAAATGAAAAATGACGATCCTTTCCCGTCAGGGAATGTGAATTAATGCCGCTATCTTGCTGATGGCGGTATTTTTTTTGCTAAAAATCGCTGGGAGGAAATAAAAAATCCGTATTTTATAAAATTATCGGGGAAAAATCGTTGATTATGCTATAATTAAGGCAGGAAGTAAATGCGGAGGGATAAAATTAATTATAAATATAAATTTTTATGAACATACGGCGGCTGGCGGTTGGGAAAGACGGTTGCGCGAGGATTTGCTTCTTTGGCGACCTTCACATTGGTGCTAAAACCCACGATTCTGAATTAGTTGATAAAGTTCTTGCAAAATGTTTGTCTGAAAATATTTATATTGTTGGGATGGGAGACTATTGTGAGGCAGGAACTAGAGAGTCTGTCGGAAGCAGTCTATTTGAACAAACTTCTTCTCCGCAAGAGCAATTGGATAGAATTATTGGATTGCTTAAGCCATTTTCTGCGACTGGACTATTGCTGGGAGTACACGGAGGCAACCATGAAGAGAGGATTTTTAAAAATACTGGGATAAATCTTGGTAAAGTAATTGCTGATAATTTAAAAACAAGATATTTGGGAGATGCAAGTTTTAATTTATTTATGGTGGGAGGAAATAGTTTCAAGGTTTTCACAATGCATGGGCGTGGAAATTCGGCGACTGCTCCCGCTAAGTTGGCGTACGTAATGAGGATGGGGGGAAATGTAAATTCTGATCTGTTCGTTTGTGGACATATGCACGATTTGATTCAGGGAGAAACAACCATTCAGGATATAGATAAGAAAAAACAGATTATTGTCGATAGAAAACGTAAATTTTTAATCAGTGGAAGTTTTCTTTCGTGGGATACGTCATATGCGCAGGCAAGTGGAATGTCTCCTGGGCGACTGGGATCTCCCGTGGCGATATTCAACGGAGATTCAAATAAAAAGGAAATCAATATAAATTTTCTTGAAAAATAGTTCTTTTAAATAATCGCAAGTCTGTCGGCGGAATCTAAATGAATCCATATGACAGAAAAAGAAACAATAAAAAACGTGGTTCAGAACACGTTAAACGATCTGAAGAGAGAAGACGGCGATAAATTAAAGTTAAAAATCAGGGGGATAATCCAATCCATTCTTGAAAAGATTGAAGGTTGCAAGAAAAGCAAGGAAGAGTTGCAGGGAAAGATAAAAAATATCGAGGAAGATCTTTCTTTGCTGAACCGTGATTTAGAAGATTTGAAAAATGGACGATTGGATTTGGTAGAGGAAAGGCACAGCAAAAATGAGAGAGCCAAGGAAATTTCCCCCATTTATATTGAACTACCTCCAAATACTTCTCCTCCGCAATATAATCATACAACCACTCTGATGCTTCCGTGGAATCAGCCGTATTTCGTGGGAGACATTCCGAATGAAGGCATTACGTTCTGTTCCAGCACTGCGAATGTTCCGTTGGGAAAATATGTCGACATGTTTGATGAAATGACGGAACTTACGGGAAAGCTGGTGTCAGAATTGATGTCCGGGACATATGATGTGTTTGGGAAGAAAATAGACATCCGTCCGAGAATCAGATGATTAATTAGCTAATTTAATTTTTTCGCCGACAGATTTGCGATTAAAATAAATTTTATTTTTTACAATAATATAATGCCAAAACTTACTCCTCCTCCGTCTCCCGTTCAAAATAACAGCCAGGAAGCCAAGGAGACGATCAACTCAATGAAATTCATTAAGGGATACAAGAAGCAGATTGACAAAAAGATAGAATCTTCCGATGCTAAAATTCAGGAAAAAAGGCAGGAATTGACCGGAAAGCTTTTTAATTTGATGCGCGAAAACGGATGCAACCCGAGCGATTTGAATTCCATAAGCAAGTTTGTCCAATTGCTCCAGTCAAAGTCTCCTGAATTGCTTTCCCTGTTTGAAAAAGTATTCGGGATATTGACGGGGCAGGGAGCGGGGCAAGCGGTTAGTGCCGAGTTGCAACCTTCCGCCGAAACTATGCAGGGACAGGAGGTTCCCACAGTGCCAGAGATTCCCGTTAAGCAGGTTTAAAAAAATAATTAATTTATGAAAAAAAATAACAAGTGTATATATTGCGGAAAGAAAACGGATGGCAAGTTTTGCAATAGGACGTGCAAGGCAGAGCATATACTGGAAAAGATGGATGCCGATGCCGATGCTAAGGAAAGGTATGGCGTAAAAGATTTATGGAGAGACCCGATTGCCGTTAATATCAACTACCCAAAGGCATATGAAGACGTATTTTCTTCCCCTCGCCTGACAAGATGTTGCGACCCAAGAAAAGTTAAGGTGAGGAATAACGTGATTCCTAAAGAAGAGTATGAGCGGAGAATAAAAGAATTATATTCTGATTTCACTTCCCGCCTATGGGATACTTGCGTCAAGCACTGCTGGCTACATTTCAACTATGAGTATATGGGACACTCTCCTAAGGGTATGTCCCGGAATGGAGGATTTCTTGATAGGTCAGAGGCGATGTATCTAAGGAACACTCTGAACGTTGACACTAGAATATATAACGCATGCGATGACCTTAGAATGTTTGGAATGATGTGCGATTACGTGAATGCGTTGCACCCAAACTTGAAAGACGAGCCAGACCCGTGGGTTAATCCGATACCGTATCCATTCAAGCATATCGGAGTATCGCATTTATACTTTACAAAGATGCTCCCCGAGAGGATGCAGTTGATTCAGTATGGGGAGGATAAAGGAATGCCTTATCTAAAATTTATGGACTTCTGCATCAACTATGCCATGAACTATAATGACAAAGTTGCGGGGTATCAATATTACCGATTGCATTTTTTAAAAAACTTTTATCATTCGATACCCCAACTCAACATAAATATTCCCCAGATTATCAAACATGATGATGTCGGGGGATTCAAGAGGGCGGATAATTTTGGGAAAAGGAGTGCGCTGAAGTACCTGGGTGGGGATAATATATTGGGAACCGCTCCCAGGCTTTTCGAATATATCAGGGGGACGAAGCCGAAGAAGTGAAATTTGGGGGATTAAAAAATCATTATTTTATATAAAAATATGGAAGAAAAAATTGATGAAAAAGATTACGTGGAGTCTGAGGAAATTCCTCCCGAGAAACTAAATCCCGTGACGTGTGTTCAGTCTCATAATGGAGATTATTTCGGGGACAATCCTGCCGAACAGACTCTTTTGTTGCAGGCATTAAAAGTGGCAAAAAATCCGGAAGAGATTAAAAAGATGATGGGCTTTCGTAATACGAAGGAAGTCTTCAGGACCCTCGACAAGTTGGCAATGCGGAAAGAATATCATCAGGCATTGTCGGATGCGGGAATGGACCTGGACTGGCTCGTCAAAAGCATAAAAGAAGATGCAATGACCGCTAAAAATGAGGGGGTTAGACTTGATGCGAAAAAAACAATTTTAAAAAGTTTAGGGTTAGATCGCTACGAAGTAATGGACGGAACCGGAGGCCAAACATGGGAGGACATTCTGCTCGAAGAACAAAAGAATAAGAAATTAAAATCAGGAACCTCGGAAGATGTTAAATTATTAGAAAATGGAGAAGAGGAGGAATGGGAAGACCTTGAAGTTGAATTGAAGGGAATGTCTGAAGAAGAAAAGAAAAAAGACGAAGAAGAAAAACGTGTCGGATCTGGATTATACGGATAAGATTAAAATATGATTATTTGAAATATGAAAGATTGTTTTGAGACCCTTTCTACCAAAGAAGAATTGGTGAAAAATTTTTTGAACCCTACTTGGTATTTATCGAAGTGTCAGATAAAGTCGAAGTCTCAAGGACTGATTCCGTTTATTTTGAATCCTCCGCAACGCGACTTATTCAACACATTAAAACACAACAATAGAATTGTTATTTTAAAACCGAGGCAAATAGGTTCTTCTACTGGACTAATAGGGTATTTTTACCACTATGCGATCAGCCATTACGGTGTTACAACGGCTATTATTGGGTATAATGCTACGATGGCCGCCGAATTATTGGATAAGGTTAAATTGCTTTATCGTTCTGCCCCCCCTGCATTAAGGCCGACATTAGGGTCGACCAACAATAAGAATGAAATCACGTTTTCTAAGTTAGAATCAAAAATTATCGTCCTTCCATCTACGGAAAATGTTGGAAAAAGTTATACGCTCCATAATGTCCTGGTGAGCGAATTGGCAATGTGGGAAAATTCCGAAGAGAAGATGGGAGCGCTTGAACCATCTGTTCCAGTAACTGGGAAGATAGTGATAGATTCCACACCTAAAGGATGCGGAAATAAATACCACCAGCTTTGGGTAAATGACGATAATGGCTATGTTCATAAAAGATACAGTTGGCAGGAAGTCTACTCCAAGCAAGAGATTGAGAAGATAAGAAAGACGATGGACCCAATGCTCTTTGCCCAGGAATACGAATGCGCTTTTCTTACTTCCGGTCGTACGGTTTTTGATCAAGTTTCCGTAGAGAGACAAAGAATAAATATTTTGAAAGTAGGTGATAAGATTAAGTATATTGATTCTGATAAATCAGAGAAAGAATGGACGGTAAAGACAGAAGACGGGTGGACTCATTTTTATCCACCGATTAAGGGGCATAGGTATGTGTGTGGCGCGGACACTAGCGAGGGCGTGTCTGGAGGAGACTACAGCGCGGCGATGATTCTTGATAAAGATACCGGAGACGAAGTTGCCTGTTATAGGGGACTTATATATCCAGATAAGTGGGGAGAAGAACTTAATAAAGAAGGAAGGAAATGGAATAATTGTCTGATGACCGTGGAGCAGAATAATATGGGAGTCCTTACCCTGTCTGTTTTAAAGAAATTATCATATCCGGCATTATATTATAGGCAGACGAATTTAGATAAGATATATTCTGAGACCACCGACCGCATCGGATGGAGGACGACTGCGATAACTAAGCCCGTGATGATACAGGATTTGGGAACGGCCATTAGGGAAGATGCGATAAAGATTCATGATAAGGGACTGATAGATGAGTGTACGGTTTTTATATATAATTCCAACGGAGATATGTGCCCGACTTCTGGATTTTTTGATGATAGGATTTGTGCCGCATCATTTTGCATACAGGGCGCAAAACAAGTGATTGACCCGAGCAATCTTGGACAGTTAAATTATTCAGAATATCTTCCAAGAGGATTCTCATATTAAGAAAAAATGGGTTCTTGATCCGACGCAAGCGGGGCGAGAGGTTGAGTCTCTTGCCCCGGCCCAAAGAAAATTTAATTAACTCAACTGATTAAAAAGTATGCCCAAAAATAATAAAATAGAACAGATTTGTATTGAGCGTGGAAAAAGGGATTATTTTTATCCATCTCAATTATCAAGAAGAAAAAATGGAATTTGCAAAGAATGTTTAGAAAAAAAATATAAAAAAGAAAAAAGGAAAAAAGTATGTAAGAGATGCGGAAAAGAAGAGATGTTTACTTCATATAGATTTAATAGGGCAAATAAAGATTATTGTACGAAATGTTATAAAGAAGTTAGGAAAGAAAAAAATATTTGGAAAAATTGTTTGGAATGTGGAATTCTTTTTCCAACTACTAAATATTTGGTTAGTATTGGAAAGGGAATATATTGTTGCAAGGATTGTATGAATAAGTCTGAAGTTTATAGGAAAAAATTAAGTGAATCTCAGTCAGGATCTAATAATTATTGGTATGGAAAATTTGGGGAAGAACATCATAGTTTTGGAAATCACCCTACAGAAGAAACTTTAGAAAAATTGAGATTATCACATACGGGAAAAGTAAGAACGGCTGAATCTATAGAAAGGGGTGCGGCAAAAATGAGAGGAAGAAAAAGACCGCCATTTTCAGACGAATGGAGGGAAAATATAAGGTTAAGCGGAATAGGATTACATAGTGGGGAAAAAAATCCCGGATGGATAGACGGAAGAACTCCGTTTGTTAAATTAATTAGACATTTATCATGTTATAAATATTGGGAAAAAATGGTTAAAAAAAGAGATGATTTCACTTGTCAAAAATGTAATATTAGGGGCGGGAAATTACATTCTCATCATAAGAAATCTTTTAATTTAATTTATGAGGAAAATAAGGATAAAATTAATTTTGCAGAAGACGCCTATAATATCCCAGAATTTTGGGATTTGGATAATGGAATAACTCTTTGCAAAAAATGTCATGATAATTTTCACGGTATTTATGGACACGGAAATAATATCGTTGAACAAACGGAAGAATTTTTAAAATAATTAAATTTTAAATAGGAATAAAATGAGTGATTATTACAATTCCACAGAATGGAAAGACGAAAAACTTATTGCCAAATTCAACCTTCAGCTGAAAGACTCGAAAGACTATTTTCTGGCGGTAATAAAGCCGCGAAACGACAGATTCTACAAGCTCTACTGCAACGATGTTACTGACCGCGCAAGGGAACTGATGAAAGGCGGAAAGTCATGGATGTCAAATATCGGAGTACCCTATGTGTTCGGCGTCATTGAAAGTTTTTTGCCACGATGTCTCGACGCCCGCCCCGATTTCAGCGTGTCCGCCAGAAAAGCCAAGGATCAAGGCAAGTGCAATAAGCTTGAGGGGCTCAATGATTATACGTGGGAAATAGGAAAGATGGATTCCGTAATGGAAAGCGTGGTCAAGTCCTCTGCCATTTACGGCAACGGATATGCCCAAGTCGGATGGAAGAAAGACGAGAGGGAGCATGAGTTTCTGTCGTCCAAGGGTATTTTGGGAAAGCTTGTCTGGAAGAAAAAGAAGCAGGTATTTTATGATGCTCCGGTTATGGAATATGTCGATAATTACTTGCTGTGGTACGACTGGCATAATGTGGCATGGGAAAGCAAGCAGTATTTTTTCAAACGACTCATCCTCAGCGGAGCCGTGATAAAGAAAAAATATCCGTATGCCGACAAAAAAAGGCTCGCCCTCGCATTGAAAGGCCCGAACGGAGATCTCACCAATTATGCCGATGTTCGCATTACAACCAAGACTGAGCATGAGAGGATTACCAAGGGGGCCGAGTATAATTCGGAGGGGATTAAGCTCGATTACAGCGTTTCCAACAATCAGGATGACGATGAAGACAATAAGATGTTTGAGGTATTCGAGTGGTGGAGGCCGTTTGAGGATAAGTTTGCCGTCATGGTCGGGGGAAATTACATTCCTATTTTGAAGAACGGGGAAATGCCCAATCCGTATGACTTCAAGGATACTCCGTTCATCAACATTCCCTATACTGTCATCCCCGGGGAATCAGAGGCTTACGGCATACCGGCCATATTGGAAAGCGGGCAGATAATGCTCAATATGATCAAGAACCAGAGATTGGATGCGATGATTTTGAATATCCATAAGATGTGGATAGTCAATCCTTTGGCTAACATAGACAAGCGTGATTTGGTCACCAGGCCGTTCGGCATAATTTATTCTTTGGATCCGAATGGGGCGAGGGAGATTCAGACTGCCGGGATAGACGCTTCCGCTTATCGGGAAGAGGATTTATTGAAGGCGGATATGAGGCTCGGTTCTGGGATTGACGATTCTTCCATGGGCCAGGGAGGTTCTTCGGGAAGCGCTACTGAGATAAGGCATCTGAGGGAGAGCACTTTGGAAAGGGTGAGGATGTTCAGCAATCACCTCGGGGACGGCCTTTCGATTGCAATGCGTTACTTCATTTCGATGTACCGGCAATTTTGGACGAAAAAATTTGAAATCAGGGTTGTTGGGGAAAGCGGTAAGAATGAATATCCCATTGTTGAGAAAGATGATTTGGAGGGATATTTCGATTTTAAGGCAACTGTCATCCCCTCTATTGCGGGAAAAGAGGAAATACGGCGCAAGCAAGATATGGATTTGCTTCAGTTGGTACTTAATCCAATGTTTCCGAATATTGATGCTGAAAAGGTTTTGGGTAAGATACTAATCGATTGGAAATGGGATATTGAAGATATTAAAAAGGAAATGGAGCCAGTTGCCCAGGAGATGGAAGCTGAGTCGCAGGGAGAGATGCTTTCTTCCGCTGAACCTGGCGGAGGCGTGATTCCTTCCGATGTATTAAGTTCCGCCCTTTCGATGATTGGGGACAATAGGGAAACTTTTGGGGAACAGGTGGGGGATAATCCGATGCAGGAACTTCAAAATCCCATAGATTTGGTTCAGCGTGGGACGGAGGTAAGTCCTCCGACTGTAAATGATACGACAAGCAACAGGCAGGGGATAAATTCTCCGGGAAGGCAGGGAGGAGTTGCCAATAGAACTGGAAAAGTGAATACGAATGTAAGCACGAGTCCTCGTGCCAATAGTGATGTCGCATCGAGGCAAGTTTCTCAGGCAAATAATATCCAGCGTTAAAGAATAAAATGGGTTCTTGGCGGATGCAAGAAAATATAATTAACTAATAATCCATAAAACTATGAATTACAGTGAAATTCCTGTCGTCAAAAACGAAACTGAGATGAACTGTTCTTTGAGCAGGGATGAGGCTAATCTGCTCATCCGCCTGACGGAAAGCGAATTTTGGCCGGTGATAAAAAAGTATAATCTTCTGAGGATAGCGGAGATAGATAAGAAGCTTCATGTCCTTTCCCCCATTAAAAATGCAGAGTTGATATCGGTGAGCCAGGGGATAATCGATGGACTTAATGATTTGGAGAATGGGATAATGAGCGAAATAAGGGACAGGAAGATTGAAATGGAGCAGGAAGAGATGAGGATGAAGTCTGGGTGAGGGCTGGGGGAAAAACGATTGATTATGGTATAATTAAGGTGTATAAATAATAATTATTTTTTAAATGCCAATGTATTCTGAAAAAAAGAGGGAAGCGATAAAAAAGTTGCTCGATGAGGTTACCTTAAAAGATGTTGGAGGGAAGGAATCTTTTGATAAACCTTGTGCTGAACCATGTCTGTCTAGTAAAAAAGACCATATCTATTATCCCAACCTATTTTTGGATTCTAGGCAATTGCCCGAGATGGAAGGATACGGTGCTGGAGATAAGATAAGCTTTGTCGTGGAAGGTTCAGTGGTTTCCGCTAGTGAGAGGCAACGGGATGGAGAAGATAAAAAGTGTGAGTATTCCATTGAAATAAAAAAGATGAGTATTGCGTAAAATATAAATTATTTGGGTTCGGCGGACGCAAGCGGGGAAGAGGTTAGGTCTTTTCCCCGGCCCAACGAAGTTCAATTAACCTAACTGATTAGCTTTTTTAATGAAGTTGATTGGTTTTTTTTGTAAATATATGCCTTATAAAATTTTGAATGGAACGGATGTCATGCACTTTAAAAATGGAAAGTGGACATTAAAGCAACGGGCAAAAAATTCGCAGAACGCCCATAAAATTTTAGGACTTCTCAACGGAATTGAGGCGGGAACGATAGATTCTTCCTCTGAGGGAGTCGCGAAATACAAGCGCAGGAAAAAAATCATCGACAAGCATTTAAACAAATAATCATAAGTAAATGGCAAAAAAAGTGTTTTGGATTAAGGGAGCCATAAAAAATCCAGGTTCCCTCCGCAAAGAATTGGGAGCAAGGAAAGGGAAGAATATTCCAGAGTCCAAGCTTAAGAGTGTAAGCAAGAAGGGTGGAAAATTGGGCAAACGTGCTCGTCTTGCGGAAATTTTAAAATCGTTCCATAAATAAAAATAAAATAATCGGGAACTATTGCTTCGTGGGGGACGTTCACCGGTATGCTCGACTACAAGATGAAAATTCTTGGTCGATGCATGGTGAAAGTAGATCCCAAGTACACCTCGCAGATTTGCAGCAGTTGCGGGGAAACGGTTAAAAAGTCGCTGTCTGTCAGGACGCACAAATGCCCGGAATGCGGACTGGTGATGGACAGGGATGAAAATGCTGCACTTAATATCTTATCAAGAGGCAGGGAATGCCTTGCGGCGAGGGTTGGCTGTCGAGCCTCCTTATGACCCGCGGATATGTATTCGGTGTTTCCAAATACATAATTCCCATATTTAAACTATGAAAAGTTCAAAAAAGCTCCCTTTTTCTTCCCTGCCCAAGAAAAAGGCGGAAGACTTGGTAGGCATTTTAAAATCAATGCCCAAAATGACCGCCAAAAAGGACAATTCCGATTTACTGAATCTTGTCTCTAGGAGACGGGCGGAAATGAGGAAGGATGAGGAAGGTGAGGAGGAATAAAAAATATGTATTTTAATTAATGAAGATTAACCAATAAATGAAAAACAACATGGAAAATCAAACTCAGGGATCCGAGCAATCGGGCAGTCCCACTTCTAATATCGTCATCCCCGCTTCCGCCACTGGCAATGACGGGCAGAGAGGGGGTAGTGACGCAAGTGATGCCAATAAAGCAATCTCCGATAAGGTTCTCGCTGACTTGCAGGTAAAGATCGGCCAGCAGGGAAAAGAATTAGGAGACGCTAAGAAAGAGCGGGACGAACTCGCCGCAAAAGTCGGAGAATGGGAATCGTGGCTGACTGATAATCAAGAGTTATTATCTGCCGTTGATTCAAACATACCCCTAAGACAGGCCATTCTCGCCAACAAATTGACCCCCGAGCTCATCCAAGCCGTATTAAACGATGAAATCACGGTCAAAGAGGCTACGGAAGAGGCAGCGGAGGCCAAGGAAGAAGTCAAGGACGATTTGGGAGATTCTTTCGCTGAAAAATCACCGGAAGAAATCCAAAAATTAATTGACAAAAAAGTTAAGGAAAATGTCAAATCTGAAGTCGAGGGGGCTATCAGCTCTTTCCGCAAGGAATCCAGCCAGAAAGAACGAGAGAGGATTCGTGAGGAAGAGGACAGGAAGTTTGACGAAAGTCAGGCCAAGTTCATCGCCGAGACCAAGGATTTCGATGCGTATAGATCCAAGGTAAGGGATTATATTGAGGAAAATCCTGGAGTTGCGGATATTTCCGTGGCTTATTGGGCTATTAAGGGATTGGAAAGCTCCGGACTGAAAAAGAAATCCGATGAGGCTGAAAATGCCGAGGCCAAAAAGGATTTTGCGGCCAATACCGGAATCGGCGGAGGGGTTAATGCCGGGGGAATCAAGCAATCCGACAAATACGGAGACCTTATTCAAAGGCACCGTGATCCCAACCAGCTTTAATTCGAGAACTTCCTTTTAATTTATGAAGATGGAAATGAATGAAGATATTTATTTGATTTAAAAGGAAAAAAATTATGCCGTATCCTTATAGAGATGAAGCTGTGCACGATGTTGGCCCTATCACTGGCGTTGCCCGAGATAGTTCCAATATTCATGAAGCTCAAAATATTCTAAAGCGCGACCTTTCAGACGTAGTGTTTACGCTGAAACCCCATAAGACTCCGTTTACCACTTATCTGACTAGCGTTCCGGATTATAATGGGATGAAACTTATGAAGAAAGTTACCAATGCTCGTACTTTTGAGACATTGGAAGACTGGTATGCCGGATATTATGCCAGGTTGTCTGCCGTTTATGCGGCCACGGGTGCTCTCGGCACCGTTGCCGTAATTGGTGCTGGCACGCAGTCCGGATACATATTCACTCCCGGAGATGTCGTGCGAAATGCCCGTACCGGAGAGAATATGATTGTCAATACCGTTTCCGCCACTTCTTTCTCCGTCCTTGCCACCGAACGTGCCTTCGGGTCTACTCCCGCCGCCGCCGGTGCCGTCGGAGATGGAATCTATAAGGTTGGAAATGTGAGCGAAGAAGGTTCCGGAGCCCGCAATATTAATACCACTCGGCTGTCGACCGTGAGTAACTATACGGAAATCTTTAAGGCCAGCATAGGTACTACCGGTTCTGCCGCTGCTGAAGCGGTTTATGGCGGAGATGTGATGGCCAGGGAAAAGAATAAGTATATTGAAGAGCATGCCTTGGCTATTGAACGGCAGTTTATGTTTGGCGAGAAGCACCGCATTACTGGAGCCGGAGGGGAAGATAAGAGGACTACCGGAGGAATTTACGAGGGTATCGTCACTTCCGGGGCTTATGTTCAGGATATGGATGGAAATGGATTGACTGCTCCCGATATGAATTATTTCTTGTCCGAGGGCTTCACTTACGGAGATTCTCCCGAAAAGACCCTGTTATGCGGTCCCCGCATTTTGGATGCCGTCAATGAGATTGCCCGCGGCCAGCTGACTACCAAGATGGATGAGACTACTTATGGTATTACCATCACCAAGTGGCGGACTTCTTCCGGAACCGTTAATCTCATCAAGCATCCGTTGCTGATCAATGAAATGGCCGGATGGGGAATTCTGATTGATATGGATTGCTTCGTATACCGCTATCTTACCGGTCGCGATACTTTCTTCATGCCGAATTCTCAGGCTTCCGATATTGATGGAAAGTGCGACCAGATTCTTTCTGAAGTCGGTTTGGAGCGCCGGAATATGCCGAAATGCGCTTTGCTGAAGAATGTCCTCTAAATTATATATTTTCTACGCCGGAGGATGTAAGAATCTTCCTCCGGCGGTAACCTAATTCTAATTGTAAAATAAAATGAACTCTAAAGATTTTAAGGAATTCTCCGATTATCAAGTCGGAAATGTGGCCGATGACACTTCCGTTGGAATTCGTCTGAAGCATATTGGCACTGGTTCCGTTACTTCCGTAGTCCTTACTACCGCTACCGGACTTATCTTAATATCCGATGGCTATACGCAGACTTATCCGTTTGCGGCCGGTTTGACCCTCAATACTTACGGATTGCTGGTCGATGCCATCAATGCCGCCAATTGCACAGAGACTTCCGCTCTTGCTGGAGGAATTCTGTGGGAAGCCAAATTATTGGATGCTTTGCGTTCCGATACTTCCACTTCCACTATGATTGGCGCCCCCACTACTTATGCTTTGACCGGGGAAGGGTATTATGATTTATTGGTTGATACTTCCGAGAAGAAAGATGTTACTTATCGGGTGTCTTATGACAGGGGAATCCACGAAGAAAAGCCGATGCATAAGGTTATCCTCACTGAAGTGAATTATAATGTCAATGTGAATGGAGTGTCTGCCAATGGTTTTCGCATTTATAAGTGGGATAATCAGAATAAGTGTGAAACGCAGATTTACCGCAAGGCTTCCGTGGTTGCCACCGCTACCACTCCTTTCGGTGCGACGGAAAATCAGAAAATTACCGCCAAACCCGGAGATGAAATAATTGTCAGGGTGATCGACGGTACTTCCATTGCCACTGCCGCTGGTACGTACATGGATGTTTCCTACATCAGGGAATAATTAGTTTGTCGGGGGCGGGAGAAATTTCGCCCCCGAGTGTGTTAATTAAATAATGAAAATGAATTATGAAATTTCAATCTAAGTTGCCAAATTATGCCATTGTTTTAAAAACTTCCATTCAGGGAAATCCATTGACCGGACAACCCTCTATTCCCGGAGTGTCGGCATTATTTAAGGATTTTATCCTTACTACTGAAGATCCTAAGTTGATTAAAATGATACTTTCCCATAAAAAGTGCACCCATACTGAAGATGTAGACGGAGTTCCGACCGTAATTGAAGGTGAATTTTGGGAGATAAAGGAAACCGATCCGTTGCCTTGTGGAGTTACGGAGCCTCAGCATCATATCATTGAAATGAACAACGGAAGGATGGTTGGAAATCCCAATCCTGCTCCCGAAGGAAAGATGACTCGGCAGGAAGCGAAGAAATTGGCCGAAGAGATGGCCAGGGAAATGGTTAAGGAGATGGTCCCCGGAATTGTTTCCGCCGTCAGGAAGGAAATAGAATCAGAACCGAAGGAAGCAGTTAAGAAATCATCTTATCAGAAGAAAAAAGATTTCGTATTGCCGGAAGGTTCCCTAACTGAAGATGTTTCGGAAGAAGAGAGCATAAAAGAAATAATTGAAAATAGTAAATAATGGGGGAATTACGTATTTTAAAACACCACGATGAAACTTACTTACGAAGCTAAAATATACCCCATTAACATGCTATCAAGAGGCAGGGAATGCCTTGCGGCGAGGGATGGCTGTCGAGCCTCCTTACGACCCGCGGATGTGGATTTGCAGACAGTGTTTGCAAGTACATAGTTCCCAATAATGGATTAATTGGCATCAAGGAAATTGATAGGTAAAAATAGTTCTATCTTAAGGAACTTGATACCATAACGATTAATTAAAATGGATACGCAAAACGTACAAAATTATGATCACTGGGTTTATGATCCGGTAGCGATAGGTTTCGATGATCTTATATTTAAGAAATACGGTGGAATAGCCGATGTCGTAGGGGGAAAGATAATCATCAAAAATGATGGTGTTTCTGATGGGCGTGTGAATACCACCACGATGTTTATGTACGGAAGATTGATAATGAACATTACGGTTCCCACTGCTCCGACTGCCGGAGATTCCCGGGTGTTTGGAATTTATTCTCGCGCATATGGGAATAGGAACGGGGCATACTTCTACATTAGCGGAACGAGTTTTTTCGCCCGCACTTATAATGACGAAAATGCCGTGGCGGAATCTACGACCATTCCGTGGGATGCGAGTTGGACTAATGCTCCCGTGAAGTTTGAAATCAGGTGGTATCCGCAGAGAGTGGAATTTTTCATTAATGGCATAAATGTCATCAATAAGGTTGATGCCAATGGAAATTACCTCAACGCCCATTACACTAAGGTTCCGAAGAGGACTATGATGCCTTTGTATTGGTCTAATAACCAGACAGATGATTTCAGTATTAAGTACATAGAATTGACAGGGGCGTGGAAATTGATGTTTCCGGGAAGCCTGTATCCGTATTCTACCACTTCTTCGACTTCCAGTTCGACTTCTAGTTCTACGAGTTCGAGCACGAGTTCAAGTACGAGCAGTTCGACTTCAAGCAGCACTTCGTCCAGCACTTCTAGTTCTACGAGCAGTTCGACGAGCAGTTCTACGTCTAGTTCTACAAGTTCTTCGACTTCGAGTTCGACTTCTTCGTCCACGAGTTCGTCTACGAGTTCTTCGACTTCAAGCAGCACTTCGTCCAGTACTTCGTCTTCGACTAGTTCAACATCGTCTTCTACTTCCAGTTCTACTTCGAGTTCGACGAGTTCTACTTCTAGTTCTACGAGTTCCAGCACGAGTTCTAGCACGAGTAGCACATCGTCTTCGACCAGCAGTTCGACTTCGTCTTCGACGAGTTCGACATCGTCTTCTACTTCCAGTTCTACTTCGAGTTCGACGAGTTCGACTTCTAGTTCGACTTCAAGTTCGACTTCTTCGTCTACGAGTTCGAGCACGTCGTCTTCGACTTCTTCGAGCACGAGTTCCTCGACTTCGAGTTCGACTTCTTCGTCTACGAGTTCGAGCACGTCGTCTTCGACTTCTTCGAGCACGAGTTCCTCGACTTCGAGTTCGACTTCCAGTTCGACGAGCAGTTCTACGTCTAGTTCGACTTCTAGTTCGACGTCATCGAGCACTTCGTCTTCGACTTCTTCGAGTACGAGTTCTTCGACTTCGAGTTCTACTTCTAGCTCTACTTCTTCGTCTACGAGTTCGTCTACGAGTTCCAGCACGTCTAGCTCTACGTCATTGCTTGACGAGCAGCAATAAGCTAATATGTTTATGGGGGCATCGAGATTGTTCGTTGCCCCCAGGGAGAATAATGTGAACCTTCCAGAATTTGTGAAGAAATACGATGGGCAACCTATAGATTATGATAAAAATTATGGTCCACAGTGCCAGGACTTATATCGTCAGTACTGCAAAGAAGTATTATGCGTTCCCCAGAGTACTCCCGTTAAGGATGGAGGAGCAATTGATGTTTGGAATGTTTACTTGAAAGATTATTTTACTGCCATTAAAAATACTCCATCCGGAATTCCCAATAGCGGAGACATAATGATTTGGGGAAAAGGAGTTGGGAAATATGGTCATATTGCAGTGTTCCTTTTCGGCGATGTCAGGAATTTTTATTCTTTTGACCAAAATTGGCCGGTTGGAAGCAAGTGTCATATACAGTTCCACGATTATTCAGCACTAATAGGGTGGTTGAGAAAAAAATAATTATTTTAAAATATGAAAAATCAATTGAAGGAAGATCTTATTTTAACTGCAATGATAGCATCGGAAATGTTGCTGATTGCCTTTTCCGTTTTTATTTTCATTAAATTTAACAGATAAAAGTATGGCGGAGTTTAAGCCGACGGATATGTTCCAGCAATATGCAATAGATAGGCTGGACAGCATAGATGAGAAACTAAAGGATTTGCCCAAGATAAAAGATAGCGTAGCTTCCCTGAAGAATTTCAAATTTTTCGTCAATGGGGTGACTGCTACCTGCGGGACTATCTTCGGATTATTGGGGGCTTTTTTATGGGAAATGTTCGGGGGGAAATGATATGGGTGGCTATCTGGCGACAGTGTTTATTTATCTCGTCATAATATATGTTTTAATTTCTTTGGGAGATTAATGATAAAACAATATGCTTAATTTAAAATCAATAACCAAGGTTACGGCGGTAAAGTCCATAAAAAGATTCTTAATTGTTTTTGTTTCCGCGGGATTGGCTGGGATAGTGGCGGCGAATATTATTTTTCCCGATACTTTCAGCGAAGAATCTTTTCAAAAATATCTTCTTTTGACCGTTTCCGCATTTATGACGAGCGGGATTGCCGCCATTTTGAAGATGGCGTCTGGGATCAAGGACTACCCGCCGGAAGCAACGAAAGAAGCGGAAGAAGCGGAAAAAGATGTCCCCATCGGATAAAAAACGATTGATTATGGTATAATGTAGATAGTGAGAAAAATAAAAAAAGAACTGGGAAATAAAATACTGTTGAGGTGGTAGTCTTCTTCCCAGATCCTATTACCTTAGCAGTATTTTGTTAATAAATAAGGCGAATATATGGAAAATAAGAAACTTAAAATCAAAGAAGTGCTGAGGGAGGCGGAAAGGTGCGGTCACTATGCCATCTCAATATCTACCCTCGATCCGCTTAAAAGGAAAAATGACTTGAATCATTATACGTGGATTTCTGATTTTCCGCGTGAAGAAATTTACTCGAGCATAGGCACATGTGTGAAGCTTCTGACCGAAGAAAATAAGCCGACGGAAAAGGAAGAGGTGGTTGTGCCCGAAATTAATGATGTTGGGAGGAAACTGAAAATTGGGATATGGACGCACTTGAGTCAAAGTCCCGAATATTACAGCGTGGCAAGGGGGGTTAAGGCAATGGCAAAAATGATGAAGAATTACGGACACGAAGTAGTAATTTTTTTGCAGGAAAATTCCAAGCTTACTCCTGATGATTTCAGCGGATGTGAAATAAGGAAAGTAGTTCCGCATTTTAAGCGTGAAAAAAATGTTCTTAATGCGGAAGCTAAAGAAAAAATGAAGGAAGTTTTGGGGAAAGAGTTGTTGGGTGAGAAAATAGACATTAATTTTTCTTTTGATTATTTTATATCGGATTGTTTGACATATAGGGAGGCTATTAGAGAGTTTATGGATGAAGAAAAGCCTCCTTTTTTATTCTGCCATTTGGCGAGAAGCGGAGTTGGAACAAAAATTAAATTCAATCATTACAATGGAAGATACGTATATTTGAATTACGCTGAGAGCGGTCATTTTGCATCTCAAATAGGAGTTGACATGAAGGACGTGCGCGTTATTTTCAATGTCAAGGATATTGGAGAAATTTACGGATGGGATGAAAAAACAAAAGATATTTCTAAAAAAATGCACTTATGGGATAGGGATATAATCCAGGTTTACCCCATTTCAATGGACAGGTGCGAAGCGAAGGGGCTGAAGGATGTAATTCATATATTTGCATTATTGAAGGAAGTTGGGAATAATGTTTGCCTGATAATATCCGATGCCAACAGCCATAAGCATGGGGATAAAAAAGACGATAATGTCAGATATGCGGAAAGTTTGGGGTTGGTAAGATATGAGGATTTTTTGCTGACTAGTGATATTCCAGGACTAGAACGAGAATGTCCGCATAAGATAATAATGGATTTGATGAATATTGGAAATCTTTTCATAATGGCTTCGAGGGCGGAAGTTTCAAGCCAGATTATGGGGGAAGCGGCGGCGAATAAGGCACTGATGGTGATTAATGGCGATTGTCATTCTTTATACGACAGCGTAGATATGGAATGTGCGATGAAATATCCCTTTACTTCCGAACAATTTAATCCGACCGAGGGAGGGCTGAAGGAATTGGCAAAGAGAATAGCCATATTTATAAATGGAAATTGGGCCGATCGTCAATTCAGGAGGCAGTGGAGGGAAAACAGTTACGACGCGGTGTATTATAATCAAGTAGTTCCAATTTTATACGAAGATGTTGTGCATAAGTGATTTGCATAATGAATAAAATTATGATATAATGAGAGCAGTTAATAAACTTGTGATGCAAAAGTCCGTTGAGTAGTTTTCCCACAAGTTTGCTACAAATGCGGACTTTTGTGTTGAAACGGAGAAAAGAGATGACGGAAAAAGAAAAACAACAGAAATATTATTTGGAGAATAAGGAAAAAATGTTAAAAAGAAGTAGGGAGTATTGGAAGAAAAATAAGGAAAAATTAAATAGAATAGAAAGAGATAGGTATAGAAGGGAAAATAATGTTAAACCAGAAAATTATATAGTAGATGAATATGGAAATAAAATAAACGGAGAAAAAAGTGCACACAAAACAGCATTAAGAAATAGGAAAAGTATCTTAAAAACAAAATACGGAATAACATTGGAAGAATTTAATTGTATGCTTAAAGATCAGAATAATTCTTGTGCTATTTGTGGATGCGGAAATGAAAAAAAAAATAATTATGGACTTTGTGTTGATCATTGTCATAAAAGCGGAAAAGTCCGTAGATTATTATGCAACCATTGCAATTTGGGATTGGGATATTTTGGAGACGACATAGAATTAATGAAAAAGGCAATAGAATATTTGATTAAATACAAATAATAGCGAACCTCCAACCCATGGAGTGGTACGAGAACTGCTGCGTGAAAAAAGATAAATTAATTAATAATAATATAGATTTATGAAAAAATTAGAAAGTCAGAACATAATCATGGTTACATATGAGAGGTCGAACCTATTAAAGAAAAGCATTGATATGTTTGCGGAAAATACTAATCATCCTTACAAAATGTGGGTTGTTTCTAATTCCAGTCAGAAGGAAACGATAGACATATTAAAAGATGCCAAGCTTAAAGGAAAAATTTTTGAATATCTTATTTCTCCTGTCAATGATGGATATGTTTCATCTTTTTTATTAACATTGAATGAAATTGAAAAAAGGGGAGAAAAGACAAAATATACAATTTCAGTTGAAGATGATATGATTCCTCCTTTGCTTTGCAGCAGAAAAGATATTAAGGCTGATTGGTTGTCTCAATTGATATATGAATTTGAACGAAATGGAGATGAGCGATGGGGTTGTTTGTCGTTGAGATTAGATCGTACGAGAAGGGTTGATATTGACGAGGAAAAATCAAAAATAAGGCATTATAAAAGTGCTCCTTCGACAATACGAATTATGCTTACGGAAGATTTAATGCATCCTGAAATTTATCCTAAGTTACGAAAGCATTGGTCTACTCAATGGTTCGGCGAACTTTTTCGGTCTATTGGAAAGCGTTATGGTTGCACTTCTCATATTTATATGAACCATGAAGGATTTGCAGAAAATAAGGGGTATGGAAGTAGAAATGATTTTTTGACATTTTCAGAAAATCACCGTACTCAGGAGATTGATCAGCCTAAGGCAAATTTAGACGATAAGTGTTTTTTGCCATTATCCGTTAATACTTCTCGTGATGCCGAGGAACAAAAACTTCGGGATGAATATTGGGCTAATGTTGGAAAACAAAATAAAACTGAGACGAAAAAAAAATCAAAACAGAGATCAATGGCAGGAGAAATAGCAGAAAAAGAAGCGAACGGAGGAATGATACTTGACTTAGGATGCGGAAATGCTAAGGTTTCTAATAGTGAAAATTGTGTTGGCATAGATCTTTTTCCTTATTCAAATAGTGTTGATATTGTAAGCGGGATCGATGATTTATATTTTATAGAGAGTAGTTCTATATCGGCCGTAGTTTCATGTCATAGTCTTGAGCATGTAAGTGTTGATACAAAAAAAGTTCTTCTTGAGTGGGATCGTGTGTTGAAGCCATTGGGGGTAATGATAATTATATTGCCCGATGGGGAATATAGGAACGGAAAAAGTTGCGTTGAAAAAAGCCACAAGGTTTGTCTAACCAAGGGAATGATGGATTGGATTCTTCGCAGGATGATGGGCTATAAAATTGAGAGACTTGAAAATATTTCTTTTCTTAGGGATCCAAAAAAAGCATTCATTTGCGTCGCTCGCAAACCTGTCCCCAAGGTCGTTTCCCCTATCCCCTCCGCCCCCAAACCCCTTTCCCCCAACCCCACCGCCACCAACTCTATCCCCTCCGTTCAATGTTCCCAAATACTTTCCGCCACCTACGGAACACCCGATGCCCGCATAGACGTACTTCCCATTGTCGATGAATTCCGCTCCAAGGAAGAGACGTTCACTGTCTGCAACAAATTGTTTACCGATCCGTGCCCCAAAAAGAAGAAGGAATTGCGGATAAAGTATATTTGGGGGGAAGTTGAGCAGGATGAGTTGTGCGTCAGGGAGGGTGAAAAAATAAGGTTTATTTCTTAATGTAAATTTTATGGTTGGAATTATACTTTCGGGTGGGCGTGCCACTAGACTATTTCCGATTTCAATGGTTGTCTGCAAGCAACTTCTTCCCGTATATGACAAGCCGATGATTTATTATCCGCTTAATACGCTGTTGAAAGCCGGAATAAAAGACATTCTAATCATCATTTCCCCTGAATCTGCCGGACACTTCATAAATTTGCTGGGCGATGGAAGTCAGTTCGGGGCGAGGATTTCGTATAAAGTGCAGCATAGTCCGGAAGGATTGGCACAGGCTTTTACGATAGGGCGTGATTTCATCGGAGGGGAAAACGTCTGCATGATACTTGGAGACAATATATTTGAGGATGATTTTTCAGATAAAATACGTAATTTTAAATCCGGAGCAATGGTATTTGCCAAGAAAGTTCCCGACCCCGAAAGGTTCGGCATAGTGGAGATGGACTTGAATGGGAAGGCGGTGTCCATCGAGGAAAAGCCGAAATTTCCGAAGTCAGATTTGTGCATAACTGGGCTTTACGTATATGACGACAGGGCTTCGGACATCGCATCTTCTTTGCATAAGTCCGAGAGGGGGGAATATGAGATAACGGATATGCACCGCTGGTATATGGAAAGGGGGGAGTTGGAGGTAAAAATGGTGGAAGGTGAATGGCTGGACGCGGGGACGTTTGACAGTTTATTGGAAGCCCAGATATTGTCCAAGGAAAAATTGTCGAAGAATATGATTATAAAATGATGATTTTTTAAATTACTATGACGAAATACCTCAGATATCTCTCTTATCTGCTCCGCCATAAATATTATGTATTTTTGGAATGTTATCGAATGGGAATTCCGCTTAGGGGATTGTTGCACGATCTTTCCAAATTTCTTCCTTCTGAGTTCATTCCTTACTCTAATTACTTTTATTCCCGGCCGCATGATGAAAAGCCAAAGGAATCTTCCATCGACATTAAGTTTGACAAGGCGTGGCTCAATCATCAGCATAGGAATCCGCATCATTTTCAATGGTGGATTTTAAGGGGGGATGACGGAAATGATGTTGCGATGGAAATGGAGTGGAAAAGCATATTGGAAATGCTTTGCGATTGGGCAGGAGCGGCCAAGGCACAGGGAAGGTTTTCTCCTAAAGATGATAGGAATAGGGAAGTCAGGGAATGGTATGGGAAAAATATGCATAATATGCAATTCCATGTAAAAACAAGACAGACTATAAAGGAAATTATTGGATGGAGGACAAGTTCTACCGTTAGTTCCGTTGGTAGTTCAACGGTTAAGAATTAATTTTAAATGATTATGAAAACATTAATGAAAATCCTATCTGATATTTGGAATAAATGGCTGGATTGCGGGATAAGGATGCGGATTCAAGATTTTCGCACAAGAAGAATCGTATTTATGATATTGGAAGATAATGTCATTGTTTTAAGTCGTCCCATCGGATGCGAGAAATTAAAAATTGGAGATATCATCAGGAATATAAGGACTGGGGAAAATATGCTGGTGTATTCTTTGGTTGGAACTGTTTTGAGAAAAACTATCATTGAT
>Ga0265297_10002489_pt1 | contig 37293 bp, 28 predicted proteins | sample Munlanlwell13791_FD_192502 | JGI IMG/M metagenome (GOLD analysis project Ga0265297, IMG submission 192502) | Leachate microbial communities from a municipal landfill in Southern Ontario, Canada - Leachate well 137-91 | ecosystem: Engineered > Solid waste > Landfill > Unclassified | place... | reverse complement strand
CCGTATATGAAAAAGATGTACAAAACAACGCAACCATGAATTATGTATATACCGACTACTTGGGTTCGTGGTTAAAAATTACCAATGATGCAGGGGCGGTAACAGACAGTTACAGCTATGATGCGTGGGGACGGCCGCGCGACCCGGATACATGGCAAATACTGGAGATAGATATTACTGATGCCCTTGTAAACCGCAATACCACTCAGCCCCGTTTCGACCGTGGCTTTACCGGACATGAACATATGACTAACTTCGGACTTATAAATATGAACGGGAGGTTATATGACCCCTACCTGCAACGGTTCCTCAGCCCGGATAACGTTGTACAATCACCCGGAAATGCTCAGAATTACAACCGGTATTCATACTGTCTTAATAATCCGCTGATGTATGTTGATCCTACAGGATGGAACAATGATGATCCTGATGGCAAAGGTGATGACGAAGACAGTGGCGGCTCTGGTAGTACTGATAATGGTTCAAGTTATTTAGAAGCGATGACAGACCGTTATGCTTATGAAAATGCCGGTTTTTGGTATCGTGGTGGATATATGAGGTATAGCGAAGGAGGCTGGTCGTATTCTGCACCAAGCTTAAGCAGTAACGGAGGCTGGGGCGCATCTGCCTTACCGGCAGGAATACCAAGAGGTTATCATTATGATTATATTACCGGGAGCTATCATAATGCAAATGGAGAATATGTTTCCTATGGCGAGGTGTATAATAATTATATTTTGCCAAATGCTGTTACTGTTACATCTGAGCAAGATATTTCCAGTGTTTTATCCAATGTATTTCCCATGGTCTTTGGAAAAAAGAATGGAAAAGATGGCATATGGGTTCAAAGAAGCAACTGGAGCTTAATGCAAAGGGAGGGAGAAGTGGGCTCTTTGCCATTTAGTTTCTCTACACCTGGTGAAGTTATTTGTACCTTTTTTGCTTTTCCCTCAGGACAAGGGGGTAGTGTTGATTTTGGCAACTATAAAATATCATCTAATGAATTAAAGGGACGGCTACAAGACTTTGCCGATCAGATGGGCTATGATGTTACAGTTGTTGGAGGAGACAGAAGCGCAGCAAGAAATGCATCGGTAGGGGGGTCAAAAGGAAGCAGGCACTTATATGGCGATGCTGCTGATGTAGTTGTTAGGGGAATACCAAACAGAGATGTAGCTATACAAGCTCAGGCTTCAGGATTATTTAATACAACAATATATTATCCAAACTATAGTACTCCCGGCGCATTACCACCACATGTTCATGTTGATTTGAATCCAAGGCATGATAATTTACTAATGATATATAAAATAGTAAACGGTTCAAATAAGTATTTTCCATGGAATCCTTAATATTTAAAAATAAAAGTTATGAAACAGAAATTAGTTTTCATTGCAATGCTTATAATCGTAGCATGTAATAATACAAATCAAAATGCTTTGGTTGAAAATGCTCTTAAACCTACTCAAAAAGCATGGGATTTTAAAAAAGTTGATGGTATGTTTCTTATTTTTAATGACAATAGTCGTATCAATACAAGACTTTATGAGATGAACTACTTAGAATCCATAGCAGACAGTAATGGCATTACTTATTTTGTTGTGTCAGGTAGAACATGCAAAGAATGCGATGAGAATATCTCTGTTTTTATAATCAGTCCTAAAGATACAATAAAGCCACTTATTGAATTGCCCAAATATACATATCCCGGAAAAGAATTTGATTATGAAAACAATGAATTGATTTTTGAATCAAGATTATTTGTGGGTAATTGTATAAATAAGGAAGAGAAAACTATCAGTTTAGTATGGGTTCAAAAGGCAAAGAATAACAATAATAAGCTTGATAGTTTAATCTTTATTGTAGATATCCTTAATGGTAAAATTAGAGAAAGAAAGATACAGCCGCAAACTCAAGAATACATTAGCAATTTACAATACCTGAAAAATTGCAGAGAGATTAAAGGCGTTGAAACCACAAGTGAACCATAAAAATAACAAAGCCCGGCGCAGTTCTGGACTTTGTCATTACTATAAGTAAGATTGTTTAGTTCTAAAATCCCGGATATAAGCCCATGCCGAGCTGCATTTGCAATTCCGCTCATAATAATGCAAAATTTGTAATTTCGCAATTACAATCAACGATATGCCAACAGGTTGTCAGATAAAAAACCAATATGCCGCCCCGGGCCTGCCGCAGGTAATGGAATACCAGCATTACTATCCCTTTGGCATGCAGTTGGAAGCCTTGGGCTATACCTCCGGTGCAGATTTAAAGAATAATTACCTGTACAACGGCAAAGAATTACAGGAAGATTACGGCCTTAACTGGTACGATTACGGAGCCAGGATGTATGACCCGGTGATTGGTAGATGGACCACCGTGGATCCGTTGGCAGAAAAAGGAAGAAGATGGAGCCCATATAATTATGCACTAAATAATCCAATACGGTTTATTGATCCGGATGGAATGGAAATGACTGATTTTTTAGATAAAGATGGTAATAAAACACTTCATGTTGAAGATGGTTCGAATGCCGTTTTCAAACTTACGGGAAATGATAAGACTGATGAATATTTTAAATTTACTGGAGAGTATAGTAATCAAGGAGGAAAAAATGAAGTTAGTGTAGAGGGAGCGGTAGCTGGGGCTCAAGATTATGTTACAAACAATTACGACAAATGTAATCAATCCGTGAACTTTGTAGGGCGAACTTATGAATCTGCCACTGAAGCACAAGGTAAAACTGTTGATAATATCGAAATTGTAAATGGAAACTCTTTAGCTCGAGGGATTACGAATGATTTGGCTAGTAAAGTTACTGCTGAAAAATCCGTAGCTTCTGCCCAAGAATCAGCTGGTAAAGGCAATCTAGTTGTTGGCGCAAATGGAGGTCATGTTGTAACCATGACAACAAAAACATTTGATGTAACTCGGTATAATACTTCTGGTTCTATAATTGAAAATAAACAAATTATAGGCGGTAAAACAACTAATGTAAATGGAAGTCCTCGACCAACAAACATTGGCCCCGGAAAATTAAATAGTTTCCAGAATCCCAACTACTCAGGAATGATTTGGTATTCTCTACCTGCTAAATAAATTAATTACAACATTATATGCGAATGAAATATTTTATTCTGGTTCTATTTGTAGTATTCTTATCTTGTCAAAGAAAACTGACTAAAACAGTAGAAAATGCAGGAAGTGTTTATAGCCAGTGGATAACACACCATGATACGATTGATGCAGGTTTTATTATAGAGTTTAAGTATCCGAATAATATCACAGTTGCTCGCTCAATAGATAATTGTCTTTGTGTCGGCGTTAATACCGAACATTACGATGAAAACGAAGCTTCATTTGAGGATAATACTAGGCAATGGTGTATTTGTATGCAAGATACTGCAGATTACTCAATAAACTATTTAATTTCTTCATGGAAAACCGTATTTAAAGGAGATGTTATAGAAAAGAGAGATACTGTGACGATTGGAAATTTAAAAGCACTTCGTGTAATCTTAAGGAGTAAAGAACCAAAAGCTTCCTATAGACAATTGATTTATCTAAAGAAAGATTCAACTTTATTTGAGGTTATGAATGTTGATGAATCAACAAGTAAAGATTTTGAGGTGTTTTGTGAAAGTATAAAGATTGAAGAAAACCGTAATTAAAGAGGATACTCTGTTTCTTAAAAGCCCGGACTTGCCGGGCTTTTTTGTTTATATGCAGCAATATTTTTTTGCAGATAATCATTAAACCGTTTTTTAGAAACAAAAGTCTCAATCAGCTTGAGCAGGATGCCCTTTTCTTCCTCGTTCAGCTCGTTAATGAGCTGTAATTGCTCCAAGACACTGGCTGAGTTGCAAATATTTTTCCCGGCTAAGCGGAATTTGCAATTCCGAAAAAACCGGCAGCACTTTTGGCCCTTGTTTACAAAAAACCGACTATCTTTACAACATCCGTGGATGGCTTACCCAGATTAATAACCCGGGTAATTTATCCTCTGAAAAAGACCTGTTTGCTATGCAATTACTTTATAGCCAGCCACAGCCGGTAGGAGGAAGCACCCCGCTTTACAACGGCAATATTTCTGCCATGCAGTGGATAAACAACCACAGCACCGATGCCTATGCCTATAACTTTACCTATGATGACGCCAACCGTTTAAACAGTGCCTTGTTTGCACAAAAAAGCAGCGGCGGAAGCTGGACTTACGATAACTCTTTTTCCGAACAACTTACCTACGATGCCAACGGAAACATTCTTACCTTAAACCGCTATGCCGACAACGAAGTGAAAATTGACCAGTTAAATTTTCATTACCTGAGTGGAGAAGCAAGCAACCAGATAAGTTATATCACCGATGCTATGGGCGATGTGGCAAATGTTACCGATTACGCAGGAAGCACTTCCACCCAGCAAGGATATTTTTATGATGCTAACGGCAACATGACCTCGGATGCAGATAAAAACATAACCGCTATCAGCTACAATTACCTTAATAAACCAGAACTGATTGACCTTACTTCCGGTAATAAGATACAATACACCTACGATGCCACCGGTGCGAAGCTGGCAAAGAAAGTACTGGCAGGTAGTGCCGTTACCGGCGGGACGTATTACCTTGGTAATTTTGTTTATAACCAAAACGGTGTGCTGCAATACATCCTTACCTCCGAAGGACGCTTAGTACCTACCGGCAACACTTACCGTTACGAGTACTTTATGAAAGACCACCTGGGAAATACCCGTGCTACCTATGCCGCTGCCGCCCCCGGCCTGCCGCAGGTAATGGAATACCAGCATTACTATCCTTTTGGCATGCAATTGGAAGCCCTGGGCTATACCTCCGGTGCCGATTTAAAGAATAATTACCTTTACAACGGCAAGGAATTGCAGGAAGATTACAACCTGAACTGGTACGACTACGGGGCAAGGATGTACGACCCGGTAATTGGTAGATGGAGTACTGTTGACCCAATAAATGAAAAACATTATGATTGGACTGGTTACACATACACTTATAATAATCCTATTAAATTTATTGATGTATTAGGATTGGACACTTTTAATATTAACATTAATAATCGACAAATTAATTGTATTGAAGTTAAGGATAGCAAATCACATACTTTCGTTGTTTCAAATGATGGAAAACAAGTCCAAACATATACTTTAGGGATAAATGAAAAGGGATTAGTAAAATTTCCTGATAGTGGAGAAGGATTTGGAAGATATGGAAAAGAGGATGAGGGAGGCGATCATTACTTAAATCCCGAAACAGCTGCAGCAACTTTCGGACTTGTAACTGAAATGAAGGAAACATCTAATAGTGGTTTTAAAATTGATTTTGGTGATATGTCGAATGAAAACGGAGGTGCACCAGGAGGAGACCATAAAATGCATGGTGGTGAAAACGGTTATTCTGGAGATTGTATTGATTTCCGATATTTAAATGAAGATTATCAGAGTTTTCAAGGAAAAGTAACAAATTCAAACTTTTCTGCTGAAAGTAACCATTCATTTCTTGAAACAGCAGGCAAATGGGGGTTTACAAAAAATTATGTTTCAAATATGGATGTTTGGAAAGTTGGAAACATTCCATTAATTGTTAATGGTAAAAAGATAGGTGGTCATAATGATCATGGACATTTAACGTTTATTAAAAAGAAATAAATTGATATGAATAAGTTGCTTTTTTTATTTTTAACATTTTCCCTTTGTTGCTATAGCCAAATAGAAAAAAATAAGGAAAAGTTGAGTAATAGTTTGAAAAATTACGACATTAAAGAGAACGAAACTATTATTGATAATTTGAAAAACCTTCAAATTGATTCAATTAACGATATTCCAACTTCATTAATAAAGTTTTTAAGTAAAAAATTTCCCAACTATAAACTACCTACTATCGAGGACTATGCTGAAGGATGGAAACCTTCCGCTGATAATAAAAATTTACCTTTTATTACTTCAAGTGATTTTAATGGTGATGGATATTTAGATTTCTCAATATTCCTTTTAAACCCTCAATCAAAAGAATTAACTCTTTTTGTATTCCTTAGGATAAATAGTGGCTATAAATATTTTATATTAGGTAATTACAAAAATGTTAAGAAAATAGAAATGATTCTTTCAGTTGAAAAAAAAGGGAAATGGGACGCAGCGGAGGAAACAATTGATGTCTTAAACGATGGAATTCTTGTCGAAAATTTCATTGAAAGCGAAAGTATTGCCTTTTATTGGGATGGCGAAAAATTTATTAAATTTCTTTTTGAATGAATGACCCCGGGGCAAGCCCCGAGGTATCTTAAAGAAAGATCACCACAAACTAAGCTGTTGAGTATGCAATTGATTGTATTTCATTCCCTGATTCTCAACATACTTCTTTATAACTTCCGTGTTGCCATATTGACCAACCGTATTCGCATAGTATCCACTTGTCCAGAAACTGCCACCCCACAATGCTTTCTTCACTTCTGGAAATCTGTGAAAAATCTCTCGGGATGTGATGCTTTTTATGATCCTTATAATCTGTCCTACAGACATCGTCGGTACCCCCTGAACCAAAAAATGAATGTGGTCTTCATCTGTGCCGATCTCTACAAACTCTATTTCAAAACGATCGCCAATCTCCAGGCTGATATCTTTAATCGCCTCACCAATCGGGCCACTTATCACTTTCCGTCTATATTTCACCGGAAAAACCAAATGATACAAAAGAAGTGTTTTGTTATGCCGTTTGTAGATATGTTCATCCATTCAGCAAATTTACGCTTTTCAAGCGTATCGAAAACCTTAGGTTTTCAAACTATCCTCTTTTACCCCGGGGCAAGCCCCGAGGAATTTTATTGATTAAAAAATTAAGTGTCTCAAAAATAACCGGCAACACTTACCGTTACGAGTACTTTATGAAAGACCACTTAGGTAATACCCGTGCCACCTATGCCGCAGCCGCTCCCGGCCTGCCCCAGGTAATGGAATACCAGCATTACTATCCTTTTGGCATGCAATTGGAAGCCCTGGGCTATACCTCCGGTGCCGATTTAAAAAACAATTACCTGTACAACGGCAAGGAATTGCAGGAAGATTATAACCTGAACTGGTACGATTACGGCGCAAGGATGTATGATCCGGTGATTGGAAGGTGGAGTACTATTGACCCGAAAACAGAAAAACGCAGTTGGGTAAGTCCGTACAACTATTGCCAGAGTAATCCAATTACAAGGATTGATGCAAATGGCATGTTAGATGATGATATTTATTATAATAAGCAAGGGCAAGAAATCTATAGGGTAGTAAATGATAAACCTGATAGAAATTTTGTTATAAAAACATCTCAAACTACAAACGAAATATACCCTAATAAAGGTGAAGAAAGAGGATTTTCTTCACCTATTTCAAAAGAAGCGGCAGCAATGACTGAATCAGAAATTTCGAAAGGGAATTTGAAAGGTGACCACATGAAAAACGTAATTCAAATTGCATCTCCAAGAACCATTGGAAAGATGATGGAAGTTGTTAAAGATAATGGTACAGGTGGAACAGTAGCTACAAATAACCGTGAATATGGGGGAATCCTTAATAATGGAATGGTTACATCTGCAAAACCGGGAACCGCCGGAAATTCAGCTTCAGGAAAAAATGCATCTATTGTTGGAGATCTTGATTTTCATAGTCATCCAAGTGGAACTACAAAAGTTGCTGGAGGAACCGCAAGCTGGGTACAACCACCTTCAAAAACAGATATAAATACAGCTACAGGGAAAGATTATGTTTTTGGAATGGGGAACGGAACAATATATGTATACATAAGAAATGGTGTAATAGCAACCATACCAATGTCAATATTTAAAAAGTAAAAATATGAGATATTTGCCATTATTTATAATAAGTTTGATTATTCTATCTTTTAAAGGTTCTGATGAAACTGAAACATCTAAACTTTATCAACAAGCGTTATGTGCTCATTTGTCCACGGGGGATAAAATTGACACAGTTTATATAATGAAAAGTTTTGATATTAAGCTTCCATCAAAGATTAAAAATTATCATATTATTGATGTTACAGATAGCTTGGAGTTTTTTTTAAAAAATAAAAAGAGCCTCTATGTGATAAAACTTTTACCCATTGAAGTAAATCAGGGAAACATTGAAATAGGAATGATTGATTATGGAGTAACCAAAGAAAAAGGAGAAGTGATGATGGCCTGGTCTGGGAGTAAGATTTTTACATATAAATATAGTACAAAAGCAAAACAATACAAACTAATAAATATTAAGAAATACACGATATAGTGAAGTGGCACATCAAAAGTTTCCGGCTGAGCGGAAAATATTTTTCTATTCGGAATAAAGAGAAATTTGTAATTCCGCAAATACAATAAACGAATATGTCAACAGGATATCAAATAAAAGACCAATATTCCGCCCCGGGCCTGCCCCAGGTAATGGAATACCAGCATTACTATCCCTTTGGCATGCAGTTGGAAGTCTTGGGCTATACCTCCGGTGCAGATTTAAAGAATAATTACCTGTACAACGGCAAGGAACTACAGGAAGATTACGGCCTTAACTGGTACGATTACGGGGCAAGGATGTACGACCCTATAGCACTTCATTTTACTACTATGGACCCATTAGCAGACCAAAGAAACTGGGTAAGCCCGTATAGTTATTGCCAGAATAGCCCAATTGTTCGTATTGATCCGACTGGAGCACTTGATGATAATTATACTGTTGACGATCAAGGAAATGTTAACCTTGTTGAAAAAACAAACGATAATTTTGATGTGCTGTATACAAAAGAAAGCTGGGATAATGGGATGAAAGATAATTCTATAACTGTTGATAAAGGGATTTTGGATAGTAAATATTCTCAGTCAGTAAAAGACCCTCGTGATGATAAATGGTATAAATATGATGTGCTTAAAGTAAGAGGGGATGATAAAGCAAAAAATCTTTTTGAATTTGTGGCAAAAAACTCTAAAGTTGAATGGAGTAGATCAAGGGTAGGTGTAGAAGGAGATCAAGGGCTTAATTATATTACTACTACTCGCGAATCAGGCACAGATTATGGCGGTTATGGGTTGTATACAACTCAACTTTACACATATACTTACAGAGGAAATGACCATAGCCACGACAATAACACGACAACTATTTCGCCAGGAGATGTTGGTTTTGCAACAACGATTCAAATGTTACATCCAAATGCGAAATTTAACATCTTTACTCCTAATGATGGCAAGTATATGCCTTTTAATCAATTCTCGATACCTGGTAACTTGCCAATGTTTGAAATAATAGCACCAAAAGTAAAATAATGAAATCATTTCTAAAACATTTATTGATCATTCCATTAATTTTTAATGGCGTTTTGTTTGCTCAATGCAATAAATACGACAAAGAACTGACTTTATTAAAAATTAAAAGTCAGCAACTTGATTCGGTAATTACTAATGCTATTTGTTGCTTAAAAGATTGTGATTATTATTCTAAGGCTATTGTTTTCAGTATTGTTATAATTGAAAAAAGCGATAGTGTATTTATTGATTTGTCGGCAAACTATGATTTAAAAACAACACTTATTTTCGAACAGTATGTTAATCTTTATGGGTGTTTTTATTATAAAGAACATTTATTTGTTGTTTTTTTAAATAATCCGCCTATTAACTTTTTTGAAACAACAAAATCTAAAAGAAAGTTTGTTATACATGATATTGGTTCTCCGGTTTCAGACTATCCGGAATGGCTTTATTTGTATACAAGCAATAAATTTATTCTGAAGAAATTAGTTAATGAGTGTGGAAATAAGTAACCCCGGCTGAGCAGAATTTGCAATTCCGCTCGGAACATAGCGGAAATTGCATTTTTGCAATTACAATAAACGAAAATGCCAACAAAGTATCAAGAAAAGATCAATATACCGTTCAGCGGAGATTAAGACAATATTAAAATGAAAAACATTTTTATTTTTTTTACATGCATTCTTTTTATAAGTAGCACTTGTGAAAGAGAAGATAGTGATTGTCACAAGACGATTCAGTTTATAAATAATTCAAATAAATCATTGTATTTAATGGGAGATTTATATTACCCAGATACTTTAGATTTTATACATTCATCAAGTCCAGAGCCTGAATCAACAATTTATAAAGTTTATCCAAATAAAAATAATACTAAAGCTTTAAGACGTAGGGTTTGTTTTGAAGATGCTTTTGATGATGGAATGTCAATTCCATCAGACACCTTAATGGTTTATGTATTTGATGCCGAAATAATAGAAAAAATACCATGGAGTTCTGTAACGCATTATTATTTGGTATTAAAGCGTTATGATTTAAGCTTACAAGACTTACAAAGAATGAATTGGACAATAACCTACCCATAAAAAATGAAAAAGATCAATTTTCTCTTGCCCGCTCGTAATAAAGCAAAATTTGTAATTTCGCAATTACAATAAACAAATATGCCAGTCAGAGATAAAATAAAAGAACAAGATTCTGCTTACGCCGAAGTAAATTTATATTATTATTGGTACTTTTGGAAATAATTCTGTTTCACAAAGGACAATCTTAAACTAAAATGTATAAAAAAATTTTATTGCCAATATTTTTACTGACCATGTTCATCTTTCATTTTGGAGCATATAGTCAGTCAGGTGTACATTATGGGATACGCTACTCTACTTCATATACAAACAAGGCACTGCATTATATTCCGGCACTTTCATTCGAATATAAAAGGCATAATTTATATGCAGGCTCACATTATTCTTGTTTAAAAAAAATTATAAATGGAGATCCTGTTGATAAATATGAAAAAGAAGCATTCGGTATAAACTTAGGTTACAGGTATTATTCCGACGAACAATTTAAGAACTTTAAAATATTCGGGCAGTTTGATTTTTTAATTTACCAATTCAAGTACAAGGAATACCAACTTGGTCCACCTGTTTACACAAGACACAAAAAACTAATTGTTGAAAATACGGCATCTATCGGTGCCCAATATACATTTAAGAGATTCCATTTGTTTACAGGTGCTGGAATAGGTTCTTATGACGGTTTCTTTTTAATGATAAATGAATTTACGCCAAATTGTTATCTGGGAATAGAGTATGAGTTAAAATAAATCCCCGGCTGAGCGGTCCCGGTAGTCTGGAGAGCAAAAGCTAAAAACCAAAAACCAGAAATATTACCCTTCAACTGCCCTGCTCAGAAAATCGTTCAGGGGCTTCATAGCTTTAAATACGGCGATTGTATAGTCAACAAGTGCATCCGAAAAAAGCATTGCTTCAGGCAATGTATGCAGAATGGTATAACTGCGATACTTCAACAGGTCAATATCCGGAAAATCGGCAGGAAAATCCCTGGGCGGTTTTTTCATTTTATCGAAAGTATCCATTGCCCCGAAATAACGTAGAAAATCCAAATGGTTAAGTATGCCTTTAAATTCCTCCACATGAAAATATACTTCCTGGCGTAGCTTTTTCTGTACATCCGGCATGGGCATGTAAATTCCTCCTCCCAGCAACGAGTTGCCCGGTTCCAGATGAAAATAATATCCTGCTTTAAGGCTTTTTCGTCCACCAGGAGCCAAAAATGCACCGAAATTAATCTTGTATGGCGATTTATCAGCCGAAAACCGTACATCGCGGTAAATCCGGAAAAGACAATCCCCGGGAGTAAGCCCGCCTATTGAAGAATCAAATCTCAGCACTTCGGCTATCAGCGTAGCAACATATTTTTTAAATTCAGCAGTTGCAGCATCAAAACGTTTTCTGTTTACCTGAAACCATTCGCGGTTGTTGTTTTCCTTCAGTTCACTCAAAAAATCCAGTATGAGTAGTGTATCCATAATGCAGATATTTTTGAGCAAAAATACAATTTCCTTTTTTATACCGCATTGCTTTTCTCCAGACGATTATCTTATTGCTTTTTCCAAAATAATTGCATATATTAGCAGCCAATTCATGAAATATGAGAAAAGGGGTTCTCATACTGGCAGGTTGCGTTCTGTTATCGGGTTTCATTATCGCGCAACGCGAGCATTCCCCGGTTGGCAGTCGTTCGGCGGGCATGGGTGGCATCGGGCTTTACACCGGAGACGTGTGGTCGGCTTACAATAACCAGGCGCTGATGACCCACTGTGAAAAAGCCACATTGGGATTTGCCTACAAAAACCAATATCTGCTGAAAGAAACGGCTATGCAATGTGTAGCAGGTGTTTTGCCAACGCATTCAGGAACGTTGGGTTTTTATGTGAACTATTTTGGCTATTCTTCCTACAACGAACTGACTATGGGGCTCGCGTATGCAAAAACATTTGGAACAGGTTTTTCCGCCGGGATAGGTCTCAACTGGCTGCGCACTGCGATAGGCGAAGGCTACGGAACCAAAAACAATTTCACCTTCGAAGCCGGTATTTTTGCCCGGCTCTCCGGTCAGCTGGGTGCAGGAATCCATGTTTTCAATCCTTTAAATGTAAAATTGTCGTCTTACAACGATGAATGCATACCTTCGGTTTACAATGTTGGGTTGGTTTATTTCCCCATAAAACAATTGACTATAAGTTGTGAAGCCGAAAAAAGCCTTTACCATAAAATCAACATCAAAGCCGGAATGGAATATGCTCCCGTAAAGGGTATTTTCCTTCGCACAGGAATATCTTCAAACCCTACATTATTTTGTTTTGGATTTGGAATTACTTACAAGCAGTTTATCCTCGAAATAGCGACACAATATCACCAGGTGTTGGGATATTCTCCGCAGGCATCAGTTATTTATTCTTTTAATTAAAATTACTGACAATGTTTGTCCGGGAAAACAAAAGATTTTTGTTATTTTTCTGCTTCGTGCTAACGGCATGGGCAGGATTTTACAAATTGAATGCCCAGGTTCCGGTAAAACAACCCATCATCAATGAACAAGCCTTGGAAGATTGGGCACAAACGAAGGAAACAGAGTTTGATAGCGATGAAATCACAACATTCATTGAATATTACAGCCAACATCCGCTCAATGTAAACTCGGCTACAGAAGAGGAATTGCATCGCATCCCATTTTTAAACGATATGCAGATTTATAATTTATTTGCCTATCGTAATATTTTTGGAAATCTGCTGAGTATTTATGAATTGCAGTGCATTGAAGGTTTTACTCCCGGTGATATTGAAAATATCCTGCCATTTATTTACGTCGGCACCGTACGGTTTGGCTACGGGAAAATCTTTTCTTATTCTGCCGGCAAACATTCCCGGCAATTCAGCGTGTTTTACCAGCGAGGCATTGAAAAACAATCTGCTTATGTAACGCCTTCCGATACTTCGGAAAATAAAAAATCGAAAAGTGCATATCTCGGTAGTCCTGATAAAATTTGTGTCCGGTTCCATTCAGCCTTGAATGCCCAATGCCGTATAGGCTTTACCGCTGAAAAAGATGCCGGTGAGGAATTTTTCAAGGGTTCGCAACAAAACGGGTTCGATTTTTATTCTGGTTTTGTTGCATTGGAGAAAGCGGGTATTGTCCAGTCATTTGTCGTTGGCGATTACCAATTACAATTCGGACAGGGTCTTACTCTGGGTTCCGGTTTTTCATTAGGAAAATCTCCGGATATTTTCTCTGTCAAAAAATTTCACCGGGGAGTATATCCAAGCACTTCTACCAATGAAATTAGATTTTTCCGGGGGATTGCTTCTTCCGTCTCACTACACAAGCTGGAAATAACGGCTTTTGCTTCTTTCAGAAACAAAGATGCCCGCCTTACGGACGATACATCGCAAACAGAAAACGAATATTCTTCACTTATCGAAACCGGTTATCACAGGAGTATAAATGAACTGAAAACCCGCAATGCATTGAAAGAAACCCTTTACGGAGGAAGGCTGACACTAAAAGGCAGCCTTTTCAAGACCGGGATTACAATTTACACTTCCCGGTATGATAAAAACCCTGCAAACAATGATGATCCATACCGCTACTACCATGCACAGTCGGGGGAAAGAACCTTTGTAGGATGGGATTATGACGTAATGTACCGGAATGTTAATATCTTTGGAGAAATAAGTACAAACGGAAAGGGAACTTATGCCGGAATTGCAGGAATTAATTCGCGCATCGTAGATTGGATAAATTTCTCGGCTGTTTACAGGAATTACCCTCCCGGGTATCAAAATGAACATGGCAATGCTTTTTCCGAAAGCACATCCTGTGCAAATGAAAAAGGCATTTTTACCGGAATGCAGATACCCATTAATTCCCATTGGAATGTAAGCGGGTATGCCGACTTTTTCAGTTTCCCCTGGTTAAAATACCTTGTCAATGCTCCTACTCACGGCAATGAATACCTCATCCGGCTTGAGTATTTCCCGGATAATAAACAGGGTTTTTACCTGCAATACAGAATCAAAAACACGGAAGTTAACCTTACCACTAACAAACATCTCATTACGCCTGTAGCGCTAAAAGAACGTTCTTCATACAGGTTGTACTTTCAATACTCCCTTCTGCCGGAATTAACAATAAAAACCAGAATTGAATACGTAACCACCCTATGCTACAATGAGAACAAAAAAGAAGGATTGGTAATTTATCCCATGCTGATGTATGCAAACGAAATGTACAAATGGACTGCGTGTTCCGGCTATGGATTATTCGATACAGAAAGCTACAATGAACGCATTTATATTTACGAAAACGATGTGCCTTATTCCTTTTCCATACCTTCTTTGTATGGGAAAGGCAGTCGTTTTTTTATTCTGCTAAAATACTCGTTCACAAATAATATAAAAGGATATTTTAAATATTCCCGCTCTTTTTTCACCCGGGTACCCGGCTCCGGAAGTGATGAAGGCTCTATTTACAGTCCTCATAAATCAGAAGTAAAAGTTCTATTACAAATAAACTTATAATTTATTTTTATAATTTAGCCTCCTTATTTACGAACTATGAAACCCACATGTAATACTTACATAAACACATATAAAAATCATTTTCAAATATTTGGGTTATATACGACCGATAACAATCAAATTAATAACAAATGAAAAAAATCGGCATCATTGGTGGATCGGGTCTCGAGAAACTCAATATTTTTAATCAGACAGAAGAACTGGAAATAAACACGCCCTATGGAACACCCAGTTCCACTATATTCTCAGGGACACTTAAAAACAAACATGTATATATTCTATCGAGACATGGAAGAGAACATACCATCCCTCCTACCCAGGTTAATAACAAAGCAAACATATCTGCGCTGCAACAATTGGAATGCGATTGTATTCTCGCATCTACGGCTTGCGGCAGCCTTCGTGATGCCATTAAACGTGGCGACTTGGTACTTCCCGATCAGTTCATTGATTTTACCCGGCACAGAAAAACCAGTTTTTTTGAACATTTTGAACCCGATAATTGGGGGCATATTGCTATGGCAGATCCATTTTCAGAAAAAATACGCCAGCAGGTTTTGCTTGCTGCCCAACAATTGGAAATAAATATCCATCCCTCTGCAACCATTATTACTATTGAAGGACCCCGTTTTTCTACCCGTGCCGAATCTAAAATGTACCGAATTTGGGGTGCCGATATTGTGAACATGAGTACGTCTCCGGAAGCAGCTCTTGCTAATGAAGCGGGCATACCCTACGTAGCCATTGCTATGAGCACCGATTACGACGCATGGAAACGCGATGAGGAACCGGCTACCTGGGAAGAAATTATGAAAGTATTCAACAACAATGTTGAAAAAATTACCAGGCTTTTGATTAAAGTTTTAGCCATACTTTAATGATTCTGTGAGGCTATTTTTTATATTATGTATTGATATTCATAAAATGATAAAAATAAAAGAAGTTAAAAGCAAAAGCGACTTACGTATATTTATACATCTGCCTGTAAAAATACACAGCAATTATCCTAATTTTCTTCCACCCCTCCTAATAGATGATTGGAAATTTTTTAACCCCGCCAAAAACAGGTCTTTCGATTCGTGCGACACGGTGTTGGTATTGGCTTATAAAAACGAAAAACCGGCAGGCAGAATCATGGGAATTATCCATCGTAAGTATAACGAATTGCACGGCGAAAGGAACGGCCGCTTTGGATATTTTGAATGTTACGACGACCAGGAAACAGCCCACGCACTGATCAGTTTTATTGAAAATTGGGCTAAAGAAAAAGGAGTTAGTAAATTAGTGGGTCCTTATGGTTTTTCGGACAAAGACCCCCAGGGTCTATTGATAGAAGGTTATGAACATCCTCCTATCCTTGCAGCAGCTTCAAATCCACCATATATTGTAAAACTTATTGAAAAAGAAGGATATACCAAAGAAGTTGATTGTGTGGATTATATGTATCCACTACCCGAAAGCCTGCCCGACTATTATTATAAAATCAGCCAGCGGTTTCAAGAAAGAGAACAATACCAAGTGATTGAATTTACCAAACGAAACCAACTAAAGCCTTATGTAATTCCTATTTTACGCATGATGAACGAAGCCTATAGCCATATTTATGGCTTTGTTCCGCTTACCGAAAAGGAGATGCTTGATTTTGCTGCCCGGTATATGTCGTTGCTCGATCCACGCTTTGTTAAAACCATCGTTAAAGACGGTGAAATCATGGCTTTTATAATTGGACTACCCAGCTTAGCAAAAGGAATACAGCGTGCAAAAGGAAAACTTTTCCCTTTTGGCATTTTCAAAATCATTCACGAATCGAAAAAAACCAGGCAGGTAGACCTGATGCTTGGTGCCGTAAAACCCCAATACCAGGGATTAGGCTTAGATGTTTCAATGGGAATTAAACTGTTCGAATCGGTAAAAAAAGCCGGTTTTATACAAATTGAAGTACACCTTATTTTGGAAACTAATCATAAGATGTTAGCCGAAATGGAAAAAATCGGCGCAAAGATGCACAAACGGTTCCGGGTTTTTCAAAAAGTTATCTGACAACATAAAAAAAACCGACAGATTGTAAATTCATCGGTTTTGTAAGTACCCGGGGCGGGACTTGAACCCGCACGGACGCAATGTCCAAAGGATTTTAAGTCCTTCGTGTCTACCAATTCCACCACCTGGGCATTATAAAAAGAACGTAATCTTTCAGCAAAAGTAATACATTTTTAAAAAAACCTCTCATTATTTACGAGAGGTCAATTTTTTGAGCGGAAGACGGGACTCGAACCCGCGACCCTAACCTTGGCAAGGTTATGCTCTACCAACTGAGCTACTTCCGCGTTTTATTTGGGTGTGCAAATATACACTTTTTTTCTTTTTCCAAAATTCTTCTCAAAATTTTACCCTTTAAGCAGCTTTTTTATTTCATTCAGCTTCATTAAAGCTTCTACAGGAGTCAGGGTATTTATATCAGTACTAAGAATATCCTCTCTTATTTGTTCCAGCAGAGGATCATTTAACTGAATAAAACTTAGCTGGTAATTATCTGTTTCTTTTTTTGCACGTCGTTTTGATGCTTCATGATTGAGAGCATCATTACTATGGCTGTCTTCCAGGTTTTTAAGTAACTTTTCAGCTCTGAGAATAACTTTCTGAGGCATTCCTGCCATCCGGGCAACATGAATCCCAAAGCTATGTTCACTACCTCCCTGCACAATTTTTCTTAAAAAAATGACCTTGTTTCCGATTTCTTTAACACTTACATGAAAATTTTTTATCCTTGGGAACGAGGCAGTCATTTCATTCAACTCGTGGTAATGAGTAGCAAAAAGAACTTTTGCTTTAAATAATGAATGCTCATGAAGAAATTCCGAAATAGACCAGGCTATTGATATTCCGTCGTATGTACTTGTTCCTCGTCCTATTTCATCAAGCAAAATAAGACTTCTGTTGGAAATATTATTAAGAATGCTTGCTGTTTCATTCATTTCCACCATGAAAGTGGATTCGCCCGAGGTGATATTATCAGAAGCACCTACCCGGGTAAATATTTTATCCACCAAGCCGATATTCGCACTTTCTGCAGGGACAAACGAACCCATCTGCGCCATTAGAACTATCAATGCTGTTTGCCGTAATAATGCGGATTTTCCCGACATATTGGGTCCGGTAAGTATTATAATCTGCTGATTTTCATTATCTAAAAAAATATCATTTGCTATGTATTTTTCACCGGGCGTTAAATGTTTTTCAATTACGGGATGCCTTCCCTGCTTGATATCCAAAACATAGCTTTCATTAATCAGTGGCTTAACATAATTATTATGCATAGCAGCTTCTGCAAATGCGAATAATACGTCAAGTTTTGCAACTAACGAAGCATTGAGTTGAATAGGCTCAATATATTCTGTTAAATTGATGAGTAGTTCGTTAAAAAGCCTTGCTTCTAATTCAATTATTTTTTCTTCAGCACCTAATATTTTTTGTTCATATTCTTTCAATTCTTCGGTAATATACCTTTCGGCATTTACAAGGGTTTGTTTTCGTTCCCACTCATCGGGCACTTTCGATTTATGGGTATTGGTAACTTCAAGATAATATCCAAAGACATTGTTATAGCCAATTTTTAAGGATAAAATTCCTGTACGTTCTATTTCTCTTTGCTGTATTTGCACAAGATAATCTTTCCCGGAAAATGCAAGATTGCGCAACTGGTCCAGTTCATCCGAAACTCCTTTTGCAATCACATTTCCCTTATTAAGCATTACAGGTGGATCAGGAAAAATCTCCTTTTCTATCCTCGACCGTATGAGCTGGCATGGATTAATTTGTTCAGCAATAATTTGTAAAGCAGGAATATCTGCCTGTAAACAAGCATTTTTTATGGGTTCTAATGCCAGCAGAGCACGTTTCAGGTACACAATCTCCCTGGGGTTAACCCTTCCAACAGCAACCTTGGAAATCAAACGTTCCAAATCGCCAACCCAGCGAATATTTTGTCGCAGGACATCCGCAAATTCTTTATTATTCAGGATATAATCCACTATGGCAAGCCGTTCTTCAATGGGTTTTTTGTCCTTCAGTGGTAGTAACAACCATCGCTTCAATAAACGGGCACCCATAGGTGAAAGTGTCTGATCAATAATATCAAACAAAGCATGCGTATCTTCATTTCCCGAAGGTAATAATTCCAGATTTCGGATGGTAAACCTATCGAGCCATACGAAATGATCCTCTTCAATTCGGGCAATTTTTGTAATATGTTGAATCCTGTCATGCTGAGTATCGGCAAGATAATGTAATGCTGCTCCAGCTGCCACAATTCCAAATACCATATTTTCAACTCCAAATCCTTTTAACGAAGCCGTCCCGAAATGCTTCAATAGAATTTCTTTGGCAAATTCTTCAGTAAACACCCAATCATCAAAAGTATTTATATAGTACTTATCTCCAAATATTTCAAAAAAATCTTTTCTTTTGTTCTTCTGAATAATGATTTCACTTGGGTGGAAAGTCTGTAATAATTTATCAATATAATCTGTTGATCCTTGTGCAAGATAAAATTCGCCTGTAGATACATCCAAAAAAGAAATTCCCGATATTTTTTCACTGAAATGGATTCCAGCCAGAAAATTATTTTCTTTATGTTCAAGAATTTTATCATTATAGGATACGCCAGGGGTAACTAATTCTGTAACACCTCTTTTTACTATTTTTTTGGTAAGCTTGGGGTCTTCCAACTGGTCACAAATAGCAACCCGCAGCCCGGCTTTTACCAATTTAGGCAGATAGGTATCCAAGGCATGATGAGGAAATCCGGCTAATTCTATATAAGTTGCTGAACCATTGGCACGACGTGTTAGTACTATGCCTAGTATCTGTGAGGTTTTCACGGCATCCTGCCCGAAAGTTTCATAAAAATCACCCACCCTGAAAAGTAACAAAGCATCAGGGTATTTTGCCTTGATAGCATTGTATTGCTTCATCAAGGGAGTTTCTGCAATTTTTTCGCTTTGTTCTTTCAAGGTATTTTATTTGAGAAAACAAATTTATAACATTATTAAAACCGGTCAAAGGTTTTATTTTTGTAGAAAAATAACGCATGCGAAAACTCAGTACTTCCGAGTTGAACCGGTTAAGTATTACCGATTATAAAACTTTTGAAAAAATACCGGTTGTAATCGTGCTCGACAATATCAGAAGTATGCATAACACGGGTTCTATTTTCCGTACAGCTGATGCTTTTTGTATTGAAGAAATTCATTTATGCGGACTTACAGCCACCCCTCCCCATCGTGAAATTCAAAAAACAGCATTGGGCGCCACTGAATCGGTTAACTGGAAATATTTTGCGGAACCAGTTGATTCTATCCGGATTTTAGCATCTGAAGGATACACAATTATTGCTGTGGAACAAGCCGAAAACAGTATTCTACTCCAAAATTTTTCTATTGACAATATTTCACGTATTGCCTTGGTTTTTGGAAATGAAATCAATGGCGTTTCAGATGGAGTAATGGAAATTATTGATAAATGTATTGAAATTCCGCAATTTGGGACAAAGCATTCTTTTAACGTGTCAATAAGTGCAGGTATTGTTCTTTGGCATATTTCTTGCTTATTTCATAATAAAATTTAATCAATTCTTTTTCACCGTTTTTTAATAAAAAACAATGTAATACATTTATAATTTATTGAATCATTTATTTTAAACAAAAGACAATTTTTAATGTTTACTATTAATACAATTTAATAATATGAGAAAATCACACCTTTTTATTTCGATGTTTTTTATCGTATTTACTTTTATAGCAAATACACTTATGGCACAAAACAATGTTCATAGAAATGATACAAAGTCATTTGATCCCTATTGGTTTATCAATGGTAATGTAGGTATTGGACAGTTTTATGGAAACATCAGCGACAAAAACCCTATTGAAAAAATCCATCTCGAATCCCGTATTTCGACAGGTATCCATATTGGAAGACAACTAACACCGGTCTGGGGAATTCGTGGTCAATTATTGTACGGAAAATTAAACAGCTTGTCAGGCAACAAAACAGCGGGCTTGCACATGATTGTGGAAAATCTGTGGGAATACAACCTCAATGCCACCGCCAATATCAATAACATGTTTAAATACCGCCCAGACAGAAAGTTATCTGTTTATGGAGTTGCAGGTATCGGATTTTCAAATTGGGAATCGGCATTATACAGAAGAATTGACGGCAAAAAGATTGACGGTAACGGCACTGCCGGCAACGGCCCCGGCAAGTTGACCTCAGAAACTGTTATACCCCTTGGGTTGGGAGTTAATTACATGCTGAACGACAACTGGGATATTAATATGGAAAATACATGGCGTTATGTAAATTCCGATAAGCTTGATTCAAGAGTTGGCGGCTTCGATTATGATATTTATACAAGTAGTGTTTTGGGAATTACTTATAAATTCAAGTCATCTTCTACCAACCTGAAAAGTATGACCAAAAATTACGGATTGGTTAAATATACCGTAACGCCTTCCGTGCTTGAAACAAAAGGAGATTCCATAGAAATTACCATTAACGCCAAATTCCCCGAAAAATATTTTAATAAAAAAGGAGTAATGACCATACAACCTGTTTTAAAATACGATGGTGGTTCATACAATCTGAAACCCATCACCTGCCAGGGCGAAAAAATTACCGGCGACGGCATTATTGTCAAACAAAAAGAAGGTGGTAGTTTTACTTCTAAACAGGTTATTCCCTACAACCCCAATATGAATAAAGCCGAACTGGTACTTGTTCCTGTGATTTACTCCACCAAAGAAAACGTCAGCGCCAATACAACTCTCAACGAAGCCAAGTCGAAAGGCAAATATTTTGAAATGCCTGAGCAAAAACTTGCTGACGGAGTAGTTTACACCTGCAAACGTATCATTCACGACGAAGATATTGCACTGGAAGAAGACCATGGATATGTAAAGGAAACCCTTATCAGTGAGAAAGGCGTCTTGTACTTCAAAGTAAACCTTTATGCAATTGATTTAAAACTTCCCCTCAATAAAAATAAGGAAGCTAAGAAAAAATTGAAAGATTTTGCTGATTTTCTTAAAAAAGGATATACCATAAAAAATATTGAAGTTAACGCCTGGGCATCTCCCGAAGGGGAAGAATCTTATAACGTGGGATTGTCGGAAAAAAGAGCAAAAACCGGTAAAAAATACATGGTTGACCTGTTTAAACAAATGGAAAAAGACAAAAACAATCCTGTAAAGATTACAAACCCCGAACAACTCATTACCTTTAATCTGCATTCGAATGGAGAGGACTGGAATGGGTTTATGCAGGCAATTCAGCAATCAAATATTAAAGATAAAAATATAATTACTAATGTAGTAAACAGACAAAGCGATCTGAAAAAACGCGAAAAAGAGATTCGTAATATGACCTTAGTGTACCGCGAAGTTGAAGAGCAAATCCTTCCTTCGTTGCGCAGGGCGGAAATTGTGGTTAACTGTATTCAACCTCAAAAGACGGATGAACAGTTGCTTGATCAGGCTTTAAAAACACCTGAGCAGTTAACTAATGAAGAATTGCTGTATGCAGCTACTTTAATTTCTGATGAAAATTCCAAACTGCAAATTTACAAAAGCACTATCTCGGTATTTCCCAATAACTGGAAAGCTTATAATAATGCTGCATATTTTGAACTGAAACAGGGCAATACAAAGGATGCCCAAAATCACCTTGACAAAGCCAATTCTCTTCAACCCAATAATGCAAAAATTCTTTTAAATCTGGGAGTATTGGCTGCGAAAAATAATAATGTACTACAGGCGTTGGCTTATTATGCAAAGGCAGAAACTGCCGGAGCTGATGTAAGCTATAACAAGGGTATTCTTTACATCCCTAAGGGTGAATACACAAAAGCGTTGAGCATGATAAAAAAACGTTGCAACTACAATGTAGGATTAGCCCAATTGGTAAGCAAAGATTATTCTGCTGCCACTGCAACGCTCAAATGCGCTCCTGCCACTGCAGCAACCTTCTATCTTGCCGCAGTAAATGCCGCACGCACGGATAATACTTCGTTAATGTATGAAAACCTTGTAAAAGCTATTAAAGGAGATTCCAAGTACAAAGCCATTGCTAAAGACGATCGGGAATTCTTCAAATATTTTTCCGCTCCCGATTTTCAGAATCTGGTGAAATAGATCAATTAAACTACAAAAAAGGCTGCTTGCATTATAACAGGCAGCCTTTTTTATTCATCATATGTGCTTATTCAAATGCAATTTTATTAATATAAAAAACACCTCTTCTGTTTTCTGCCATTGCATTATTTCGTATTTTCTGGTATCCGGAAACCAGGTAATATTTGCCATACCATTTTTGCATCACGCTACTACTTTCTTCAATAATTTCATCCTGGCTCATTAATGCATCTATGCTTGTAAAACTCATGTTGTCAATCACTTCATTACCTCTGCACACTTTGTATGCAATCTTTCCTTCATTACTGAAAGCCAGCGCTATTTCATCTCCGTCAATACTAATATTAAGTTTTTTTTGAATATCAAGTGTTAAAATATTCCACATTTCTATTCCATTATCCCACAATAATTCTCCATTTTTATCGAAACAAAGAATAAACCCGTTGGAATACCTGTACCCATCAAATACAGAATACGTATTGGTCATAGGACGTCCGAAATAATCGTAAACAAGGCTTCTTTCGGTATGATATTCAGGATAGAAAGCTTCCGCAATTAAAAGATAAGCATTATGGTATTTTATCAAAGGGTGCTTGACAATATTGTAATTATTATTCTTACTTTGTTTTCGTTTATTATTATTTTTTATTTTATTCTTTATTGCATCTTCGGTAAGATTAAAACTATTATTATCACTTAGAGAAGCCCAATTATAGTATCTCAGGGTATCCCAAGCACCCTGGTTGTACATTACACTGTAAAATCCGGAGGCATCTTCAGCGTTTTCTTCCTGGATTTCTGACTTTTTGCTGTTCGTAAAGGTAAATGTCCCTGTTATCAAATATTGCCTACTTCCGGTGGCAATAACATCTGCCGAATTAATTTCTACATCTGTATTATTGTATTCTAATGGTATTTGAGCCGATAAATTTCCATTAGTATCAAAAACAGTAATGGAAATTGAAGGGTCTCGTTTAACAAAGGATTTTTTCACAATAAGTATTTCCTTATTAATGGAATCCCATTGAACAGATTCAATTTCCCGTTCTAATTTTATATCAGGATCAATGGCTTTCCATGTGCTATCATGAAGTGAAAGCATAAAAAAGGCATTTATATTTTTGGAGGCAGTTAATCCAATAAAAGCTTTATTATCTGCAATTGCCATAGATGAAAATGCCGTGTTTTGTGGTAAATTTCCTTTATAGTTATTAATTTTTTCTTTTACGAAGTCAATAACTAATAGTTCAAAATTATTTTCCGTTTTACTTTTTTCTTCATTAAAAAAAGCCACATATAAAATGCCATCAGAATAAAAATACTTCTGAAATTTATTATCATGATGTATAGCAAATGTTTTTGTCCAGATTTTGGTAAGATTTTTATCGTAATGGGTAAATGTCCATAATAAACTGTTTTTATCTATTTGATTTTTTACACTATAAAAAAGCATTACTCCATTATTTCCGCATGGTGCAATTAAAAAAGGTTCTTCGTTCGAATTCCAGTTTATTTCAACACGAATGGGGTTTTGCTGAGAAAACAAACAAAGCGGAAGAATAATAATTGACAATATTATTAAAATATATTTTCTCATTTTTTCCGTTTTGTAAAAACAAAAGTAAAAAAAAACAGCCTGACAAAAAAGGCAGGCTGTTTTTTCAACAAAATTCTGTTTTATTACCTCTTTTGAATTTTCTTAGTAACGCTATTTCCATTAAGCGTATTATATACCTTTACAAAATAAATACCATCGGGCAATTGCGAAATATCAATTTTACAACTCTTCTGCAGGGATGTAGTCTGGTAAACATTGGCACCCACCAGAGAATATACCGTAACAGTAACATTATCAAAAGGAGAATTGATAGTGAAAACGCCCTGAGAAGGATTTGGGTAAATGCTGGCACCTGTTTCTTTAACTACAGGATCGCTAATACCAATTCCTTCGGGGATTCCTGTAACTACCACATTATCAACCTCCCATGTTCTGGCTTCGGTTTCGCTAATGTATTTAAAAGCAATGTAAAAACTCTGATCGTTCAGGACTGAAATGTCAATATTACCAGAGTATGTCCAAGCCCAGTTGCCTTCTGACAAAATTGCTGTCAAGGGTGTCCAGGCAGCATTGTTTGGGTTACCTGTACCGGAATAGTTAATTGAATACATTGGAGTAAGAGTATTATCGCCACTTCCGTATTTCATAGCAGTATAAAATCCTAATAGTCCGTGGATATAATTTCCCAGATTTATTTGTGGTGAAATCAGCCAGTCTTCATTAACATAGTTTACTGTATCGTAATATCCGCTCATTTTTGCACACATGGTTTGGTTGATACCGTGTATGCTGTCGAGTTGCCATATTTGGTCCCCCGTTACACTATATTGTGTCCAGGGAGTTAAGCCATTTTCGAAATCCTGAAAATGCACTAAAGTGGCAGAGGTTGCAGTGGCAGCAGGTACTGTACCAGTTATTTTATAATCAATATATTGTCCAAAATTAGTGTAAGGATAGATAACAAAATGGTAAATTGTTGCAGAAGCTAAGCCCTCGAAGGTAAATTGTTGAACTCCGTATTCAATATTTTTTGCACCTAAACCGTCACTCATATCCAAATCGTCGGCTACGGGTATACCGTCAACAGGAGCATTGATAGCGGCATTGGTAGAAGCTAAAATTAAGTAACCTGCAGGCAATTGTGTCCCTGTAGCATCTGCCCAGGTAAGTTTTATGGTAACACCATTTACTGTTGCAGCAAAACTTCCCGGAAAATTGGAAGGTTCCGGATCGGGGGTATAACCGCCGAAAGTTTGGTTATTGTTTAACTGTCCGGCTGTTGCAGTAGCAGGATCTACCCATGTAAATTGGGCATATTGTGAGCCACTACCCGAAAGTTGCAGGGACAGACCGGCAAAGGTTGTTCCGGTTTCTTCCACACCAATGTCAACTGAAGAAACGCCGGCTGCAGGGCCATCGGTTGCATCAAAAGTACCTTCATAACTCAGAAACTGTCCGTTAATCAGGTTCCCCTGGTAGCTGAGAGCTACGCCATCGGGTGCTCCGTTCTGAATACTTTTTCCTGCTAAGGTGTAATTGAAATAGTAAATGGTAAAATTACCTACTGTGGCACCTTCGGTAAAGACGTCAAGTGTCGTATCGCTGTACATTGCACCACCATTACCATTGTACAGGATAACACTGAAATCAGCAATATCGTAAGAAGAAGCATTTTCAATGACAACTTCTACAATTTCGTCAGCATCTGTGCTTGCATTGTCGTAGTGGATTTCGTTTATCCAAGCATTTTGGCTGTAAAGGCCAAATGGGAGAACAAGCAATGCTGCAATTACGAGTAAATTTTTTAGTTTCATGATTTATCTTTTAGTTAATTATTCTTTTTATTAGCGTGATATTAAATTATTTAAAAAATATATTTTTTAAATTGCCCTTAATTTAACGAGATACAACTCAGGAAATAAAAGTACAAAAAAATATATTATGTTATAAAAAAAGCAGGAAAAATTACTTTCCCGCTTTTTTACAGGGTAATTAGCGATTATTTATTTTTTATCATCTTTAACTTCTTCAAAATCAACGTCAGTAACATCATCATTTCCTGAAGGATTATTTTCCATCGGAGGTTCGTTAGGTTTCTGTTGTGCATTTTCAGTTGATTGCGTTGCTTTATACATTTCTTCACTGGCGGCTTGCCATGCGGTGTTTAATTTTTGCAAAGCATTATCAATAGCACTGATTGATTTATTTTTATGAGCCTCTTTCAGTTCGGTAAGGGCGTTTTCGATTGCCGATTTTTTGTCGCCGGGAATTTTATCGCCAAACTCTTTCAATTGTTTTTCAGTTTGAAAAATCATGGCGTCGGCTGAATTGAGCTTATCAATTTCTTCTTTCAGTTTATGGTCGGCTTCAGCATTGGCTTCGGCTTCGGTTTTCATACGTTTAATTTCCGATTCACTCAATCCGGAAGAGGCTTCTATACGGATTTGCTGCGACTTACCTGTAGCTTTATCCTTTGCAGAAACATTCAGAATACCATTTGCATCTATATCGAAAGTAACTTCAATTTGCGGAATACCGCGAGATGCAGGAGGAATTCCGTCGAGGTGGAACCGTCCGATGCTTTTGTTATCCTTTGCCATAGGGCGTTCACCCTGCAAAATGTGAATTTCCACCGAAGTCTGGCTGTCGGAAGCAGTTGAAAATACTTCCGATTTGCGGGTAGGGATGGTTGTATTGGATTCAATGAGTTTGGTCATCACTCCGCCCAGGGTTTCAATACCCAGGGAGAGAGGGGTAACATCAAGCAAGAGTACATCTTTGATTTCTCCAGTGAGTACTCCTCCCTGAATAGCAGCCCCTACTGCCACTACTTCGTCGGGGTTAACTCCTTTTGAAGGTGTTTTGCCAAAGAAATCTTCCACGGTTTTTTGAATCACCGGAACACGGGTAGAACCTCCTACAAGGATTACTTCATCTATATCGTTTGTCGTTAACCCGGCATCGGCAAGAGCTTTTCTGCAGGGTTCTATGGTCGAACGCACGAGAGGATCAATCAATTGTTCAAACTTTGCCCGGCTTAACTGACGAACAAGGTGTTTGGGGATGCCATCAACGGGCATAATGTAAGGCAGGTTTATTTCGGTAGTGGACGAACTTGATAATTCTATTTTTGCTTTTTCGGCTGCTTCTTTCAAACGTTGCAATGCCATAGGGTCTTTGCGAAGATTAATTCCTTCGTCTTTCTGAAATTCATCTGCAAGCCAGTCAATAATAAGTTGATCGAAGTCATCGCCGCCCAGGTGGGTATTGCCATTGGTGGATTTTACTTCAAATACTCCTTCACCCAGTTCGAGAATAGAAATATCAAAAGTACCACCACCCAGGTCAAATACGGCAATCTTAATATCGCGGTGTTTTTTATCTAACCCATACGCCAATGCAGCAGCAGTAGGTTCATTGATGATACGACGAACATTCAAACCGGCAATTTCACCGGCTTCTTTAGTCGCCTGGCGCTGCGAGTCGCTGAAATAAGCAGGTACGGTAATAACGGCTTCTTTCACTTCCTGTCCCAAATAATCTTCGGCAGTTTTTTTCATTTTCTGCAAAATAATAGCCGAGATTTCCTGTGGGGTATACAGACGGTTATCAATTTTTACCCTCGGAGTGTTATTGTCGCCACGTTCAACAGTGTATGGAACGCGATTAGTTTCTTTGGTTACTCTTTCAAAGGTTTCGCCCATGAAACGCTTGATGGAGAATATTGTTCTTTTTGGATTTGTAATAGCCTGACGTTTTGCAGGATCTCCTACTTTACGTTCGGTGCTATCAGTAAAGGCTACTATAGAAGGAGTAGTACGGCGTCCTTCGCTGTTGGGAATTACAACAGGCTCGCTGCCTTCCATTACTGCTACACAAGAATTGGTGGTTCCAAGGTCAATTCCGATAATTTTTCCCATTTTATTCTATTTTAAATTCGTTAGTGATTTTTCTTATTATCCGATTGGTGTCAATGATTATGCCAAAACCAAATAATTGACAGTTTTCTGACAAAAAGACAGCAGAGAAAACGGATTATTGAAAATGCAGAGGTTCGTAAGTCTTTAAGCGGGTAATAGTTTCAGCAGTTAAATTCAGTGACTTGGAAGTGCTGTACCGGCACGAAAAAACGCCAATGCCATTTTCGATGTTGGTATAGTCGGGTTTATCCATTAACACTCCCGTTGCGGGTCCGTTTACTTCGATATAAGTATTTAACTCATCGCCGATTACATAAATAATAAACTCTACCTTTCCCACAAAACGCACGGAAGCAGGATTATAGGGAGCACTGGTATTGTTCAGGATTAAATTATTTACCCTGTCGAAAAAATCGCTAGGTGTATAGGGTATTTCCATTTTATCACCTCCGGAAAGATCATTGGATTTTTTTTCGCCAAAAGACAGGTCAACATACCTGTAGATAGTATCAAGGGAACTCTCTTCCAATTCCTTATAATGAAAGCGTACCACCAACTGGTATAATCTTCCTCCCTTTCCCGAATAAAAAACTGCCTTGGTTTCCTTATCACTGTTCATATTTACCCATACACCCATAGGGCGTTCAATTGAAACATCCTGAACAAGGGGAGTTTCGGAGGAAATTATTTTCCCGGTTTTTTTGTTTTCGATAAAGAGCTTATAGAGATAACTTTTATCAAGTTGCGCATTGGTTTTGTACAATACCTGGGATGGATGGTAAAAAGTACCGGAATCTTTAGCAATTTCGGTAGTGGGATACAGTTTGTGGGTAACTTTTAACTGATTGTTTTGCCAACCTTCCAGCCTGACATTCAATACTGCAGTATCGTACAGGTTAGAATCGGGAATAAGCGCCATTTGCAAAGCATTTCCACTTCCAAGAAAGGCTTTATTAATCTTAATGTAATGAACAGTGTCATTTTGATTTAACAATCCGTACACTATGGTGATGTCTTTCCATTTGGCATTAACATCGAAATCGGTTTCACAGGAAGTGAAAAAAATAACCAATAAAAGGGACAGCAGGGTAATACTTTTCTTCATGAGCGCAAATGTATTACTTTTTATTTATTTGGTTACCTTTGCCGGGTTTTTTTTGTAATTTTACAGTTTACAATTCTGCATATGAGCTCTATTAAAAAGGTTACCACCCATGTGTTACAGGAAATGAAGCATAAGGGAGAAAAAATTTCGATGCTTACCGCCTATGATTTTTCTTTTGCCCGTTTGCTCGACAGGGCGGGTATTGATGTGGTGCTGGTCGGAGATTCGGCTTCCAATGTTATGGCAGGGCATAATTCTACTCTTCCTATCACCTTAAATGAGATGATTTACCATGCTTCCTCGGTGGTAAGAGGTGTACAAAGGGCGCTTGTTATCGTTGACCTCCCTTTCGGTACTTACCAAGGGAATTCGAAAGAAGCCCTGGCTTCGGCTATACGCATCATGAAAGAAGCTGGTGCTGATGGAGTGAAACTGGAAGGAGGTGAGGAAATACTCGAATCCGTTGACAGAATACTTACTGCAGGGATACCGGTGATGGGACATTTGGGGCTTACTCCACAATCCATCCACAAATTCGGAACTTATGTGGTAAGAGCTACCGAAGCCAAGGAAGCCGAAAAGTTAGTAAAAGATGCCTATCTTTTAGAAAAAGCAGGTTGTTTTAGCATAGTGTTGGAAAAAATCCCTGCAGGTCTTGGCAAACAGGTAGCTTCCGAACTGCGAATACCCATTATTGGCATAGGTGCTGGCAACGGTGTGGACGGACAGGTTCTGGTTTTGCACGATATGCTGGGAATTACCACCGAATTTTCCCCCCGTTTCCTGCGCCGTTATCTTAACCTGAGCGAAGACGTAATGAGGGCAGTGAAAGGATATATTCAGGATGTAAAAATCAAGGATTTCCCTAACGAAAAAGAGCAGTACTAACTATAAACCATCGTTGGTTACTCCTTATTTTATGTATTACTACTATCCCGAAATATTGTATGAAGATAATCACATCCTTATTGTGAATAAAAAACCCGGCGATATAGTGCAGGGAGACAAAACGGGTGATACCCCTCTAAGTGATATAATAAAACAATACATTAAAGATAAATACAACAAACCCGGCGATGTTTTCCTGGGTGTTATACACCGGATTGACCGCCCGGTAAGTGGTGCCGTTATTTTTGCACGCACATCAAAAGCATTGGCACGCCTGAATGCCATGCTGAAAAACAGAGAAATCCACAAAACCTATCTTGCCGTGGTAAAAAACAAGCCCCCTGAAGATAAAGGGCATCTAATCAATTATCTGTACCATAACGAAAAAAACAACAAAACCTATGTTTCGGGTACCGAGAAAAACAAATATCTGCGTTCGGAACTCACATACGAATTATTACAAAAAAGCAATAACTATTTCCTGCTAAAAATAAACCTTATCACTGGCAGGCATCATCAGATCCGTGCGCAGTTAGCAGCTGCAGGCTGCCCGATTAAAGGAGACCTGAAATACGGGTATCCCCGTCCGAATGCCGATGGGTCCATCTGTTTGCACAGTTTGCAAACAGAATTTTTGCATCCCGTACAACAAAAGTCCCTGCAGGTGATAGCCCCCCCGCCTGCAAACGGCTGTTGGAAAATGTTCACCTTACAGGCTATTCCATCCCTTTCAGTTTTTTAAATTCGCTGGGTGTAATACCTGTAATGCGCTTAAATGCTTCGTTAAAAGATGATTTAGAGGAAAATCCCACCATTTTGGAGATTCCGGTAATGGAATATTTTTTATGCTGCTGGCAAACAAGCAGGTTTTGTGCTTCCTTAATACGAAAAGTATTGATATAGGTAAAAAAATTTTTGTTGTATAACTCATTAATTACCTGCGATAAATAGCGGTTATTGGTTTTTAATTTATCAGAAATATCGTCAATAGTGAGTTTTTCGTTCAGGTATTCTTTATCTTTTTTCATCAGCAAATCCAGATTTTTTGCCATCTGCTGTTTTTGAATATCACTTAGTAAAGACCCGGCATATTTTTTTTCGTTACCATTGGTTTCTATGCGTGCTCCATGGTTTACGCCCAATCTGTCTTTTACGTCAAAGATAGCTGTTTTCAAGGAAGTAAGATTGGCAATTACCGGATTGCCCGTTTTCTCCACCGGTGTTTCCACCAGAATATTTTCTGTTGCAGCAGTCCCTTTACCGTATTTTTCCTCTGCAACCTCCAAGGGAAGGGCAAATTCTTTTCTTTGCGGGCTACGCTTATAAATATCTTTTTGCAATAAACCAAACAGCCCCAGAAACAACTGAATCAGCAACAGGGTAATGTTAAAAAACAACTGAAAAAGTTTGTATGAGGTTTCCTTGATTCCCAGCATATAACTGATGTCGTTGATGATAAAAAAAGAAAAGAAAGCCAGCAATAGAAATACCAGCCACTTCAGATCAATATTTTTATAGTATGAAAAACGGTTTTCAATATTCAGTTTATGACCTTGCAACAAGTTGATAAATAAAAAAGTATAAATGAGAATTTGCAAATTAAGAAATCCAAAATATCCCAGGTAATACACATACGACAAATAATTCATCACTCCTGTGGGGTTATCAAAATAACCCACACCACTGTTGATGTAATCATGTTTCTGGCTTGATGTCATCAGGCAAAACGGAAGGTCGAGCACAAAAATGCTCAAAGCCGGTAGCAGGTGAATGATTTTATCACGGGCAAAACTGAAATTTCGTACCGTAAGCGATTCGATATAGAAGTAAAACAATGGTATGATAAGCAGTACTATCGGTAAGCCGATCACATAGATACTTTGAAAAGAACGATAAAAGCCAAAGTAATAAAATCCTCCAAAAATGAAATACATCGAACAGGCAAGCATAAACCAGCCTAAATATTTTTTTGAATATGCCCTTGAATTGTTGTAAAAGCTCAGAAACGATAAAATCGTAAAAAGTACAGACTGATATATCTGTAACGAAAATAAAATTTTTCCTAATGGCTGCATAATCTTCTTCCTTTGATTGGCGATTGTAAAAATACAAATTAATTAATATCATTGTCAACGAATGTATATTCGTCTAGTTTTTGCAAATATTCGCTACAGTTTTTGCAATTTCCGCTTTAGGGGGGGTGCTAACAAAAAAATGACCGGATTCCTGAATCCGAACATAAATTTAACTTGCATATCAGATTTTTTTTGTTTATTTGAAAAAAATTTACTTCTGTGGATATGCCACGGATAAATACCGGCATAAGCCGTATTTTTAAACTTACAATTAACAAATTACACTTATATGAAAAAACTATTTTTACTTTTCGTAACCATACTTGGGTTTTGTTCCTGGGGTTGGGGGCAGGCATTGCTGCTTGAAGAAAATTTTTCCTACACTGTAGGTACCAATCTTTCTGCCAATGGTTGGACTGCACATAGCGGCGCAGGTACAAATGCGGTTAAAATTACTGCTGCTTCTATCAATTATACGAATTATCCCTCGTCAGGAATAGGTGACGAAATTACGTTAGTAGCTTCAGGTGAAGATGACAATCGTTCGTTCACACAACAAACTTCTGGAACTCTTTACGCTTCAGTTTTAGTAAACGTTTTAAATGCCAATAACGGTGATTATTTTTTTCATTTTGGATCTTCTTCGTTGACATCTGACTTGAAAGGAAGGGTTTTTGTTAAAAAAGATGCTTCGAACAATGTTTATTTTGGCATTTCTAAAGCTGGTACTGCAGCTAATGCGGGATGGTCAACAACTGCTTATGCCCTGAACACTACTTATCTACTCGTGTTGAAATATACGATAGTTTCAGGTGTAACAAATGATATTACTGCCCTTTATATTAATCCTGTAATTGGCGAAACAGAACCCCTTACACCTTCAGCTACACCGCTCGACCCCACGGGAACCGATATTGCTAATCTTGGAAGTATTGCAATAAGACAAGGTACTGCCGGAAATCTGGTAAACGTAAAATTAGATGGAATTCGCGTGGGAATGACTTGGAACGATGTTCTCCCTGTTAATTATTCAGCGCCTACCACCCAGGCAAGTTCAGTAATATTCAGCAGTGTAACAGCTTCCACCTTCACTGCCGGATGGACCATCGGAGACGGCAGTAATCGTATTGCCAAAATAAATACTACAAACAGTTTTACCGACCCTGCTGACGGAGACAACCCAACTGCCAATGCCGTTTACGGAGGAAGTGGCGAACAAGTGGTTTATAACGGAAGCGGCAGTTCGGTAGATGTTTCAGGTTTGGCTACGGCTTCTACTTATTGGATAAAAGTTTGGGAATACAACGGGAGCGGCACAAATACAAAATTCTGTACTGCCACTGGAACCAACAATCCGATGAGCCAAACAACACTAAGCAGTGCAACAGCACCCATAATCACTTCACCCACAGCAACAGGCATTACTTACAACGAAGCCGTACTCGGGGGAACCATCACTGCCGACGGAGGTAGTGCCATCACCGAAAGGGGAACTGTGTGGAGTAATACTTCCGGCGTTACCATAGCTGACCATAAGGAAGCCGAAGGAGGAACAGCAATGGGTGCGTTTTCCCATACCCGAATAATGCTACCTTCAGAAACACAAATTTACTATAAAGCCTATGCCATCAATGGAATTGGAACAACTTTAACTGACGAAGCAAACTTTTACACCCTTGCTCTTGAGCCTACAACCCACGTAAGCGGATTAACCGGAGTTTCAAACAGCCAGAGTACCGTTGACCTTAGCTGGACAACAGCAGCAACAGGAGCCGAAGGTTATATCATTCTGCAACGTACCGGAGGCGCCGTTCCTACCGGAATGCCTGCAGATGCTACTGGTTACACTGTTGGAACTCCAATTGGAAATGGAATAGTTGCGGCTTTTCTTACTTCGGGTTCGGCTTTGGATGCTACTATCACTGGTCTTACCACTCTTACACAATATACCTTCATTGTGATTCCCTTTGCATGGGACGGAGCAAATAATGCTACCATTAACTACTATACTCAAATAATCATTCCTTCGGCAACCGTAACCACACAATCGCCTGCACCAACTACATTTACCTGGACAGGTGCCGCCGGGACTACTGCCTGGACTGATGCACTCAACTGGTCGGGAGGAACAACTATCCCAACGCAATACGACATCGTTATTTTAGATAATTCAATCGTAGCCGGAAGTTATTCCGTTGATCTGCCTTCTGGTGCTGTAAAAACAACAATTTTAAGGCTTGCCATTACACCATCCACAGGCAACACTATCACATTAACCCTGCCAATAAGCAATACCTATGGGGCAAGTGGCGACGCAGGATTAGTTGTAGGTGATAATACTTCCTTAACCGATGATATTATCATAAATGAAGGAGGCATACTTATAAATGCTTCGGGTGCACCAAGCGGAAATGGGGTACAGGTACACTCCACTGTTAACGGAACCTGCCGGATAAATAACGGAGGAAAATATGTACACAAATGCTCAAGAAGTGCTGCCGGTATTATTCCATTATTATCAACTGCTGCCGGAACAGAAACAGGTATATTTGAATATGATGCCCCAGGCACAGCCAGTTTTTCTATTTCGGCTTCGGCTAGGACTTTTGGCAGCCTTTACCTTACCCGTTCATCAGGTTCAGGCGCCTATACATCATCAGGGGCGGATGTAACTGTACGCGGAGATTTCAAAATCGGCTCTGGGGTTACTTACTCTACTACAATGACAGGCACTATGAGTATAGGCGGAAACCTTATAAATAACGGTACTACTCTATCCATCACCACCCAGTTTGTTTACCTTAACGGTACTTCTCCACAGAATATTCAGGGAACTGCTGCCATAGTTTTCAATGGTTTTGGATATGATAACATTTTGGGAATAAGCCTTCAGAGGGATTTGACCGTTAATGGATTTTTTGCAATAGGTAACGGACAATTTTTCACTGGCGATTACAATCTAAACATGGGCGTTAATGCTTCGTTTGCAATAGGCACTCCTTCAGAAGCAAATATGGTGGTTGCTACCGGAACCGGTAAGCTGATAAAATATTTCCCAATCGGATTTACCGGAACTTTCGACTTCCCGGTTGGCGACACCACCGATGCCGATGAATATTCACCGGTTTCATTAAACTTTACTTCCGGCACTTTCGATGCAGTTTCCTATGTAAGTGTTAACCTTGCCAATAGCAAATATCCCGACGACCCAAACACTGATAGCTACCTCAATCGTTACTGGAACATTTCTTCATCGGGTATTACGGCTTTCAGTTGCGACGCCATTTTACAATACCTTCCTGCCGATGTTCATGGTACCGAAAGCGATATTTACTGTATAAGAATGTTACCTACGCCCGAAACCCAGTTTGATGCAGCTAACACTTCACTACACCAGCTTTCAGCTACGGGGCTTAGCGAATTCGGTTCTTTTACCGGAACACAAATGCCTACTACCAAAACACTTTCGCTTTATGCCTTCCTCGAAGGACTTTACAATGGCGCTGGTGCTATGAACCAGGCTCAAAGCGAAACAGGCAACCAGTTTGCCGGCAACACTGCCGACCAGATTGCCATCGAGCTTCACGATGCTACTAACTATTCAAGCATCGAATATACTGCTCTTGGCGTAAATATTAATACCGATGGAAATTCAACTCTTATTATCCCTTCGGACAAAAACGGCACTTATTACATCACACTGAAACACCGCAACAGTGTTGCCACCGTTTCGGCTGTTCCGGTATCATTTGCCGGTGGTATTATTAATTACGACTTTACTTCTGCCGCTACTCAGGCTTTTGGAAGCAATATGAAACAAGCTGCCGATGGTGCATGGACTTTTTATGGGGGCGATGTAAATCAGGACGACTTTGTGGATAGTGGCGACATGACTCCCGTGGATAATGATGCCGCTAATTTTACGATGGGTTACGTTAATTCCGATGTGAATGGCGATGGCTTTGTTGACAGTGCCGATATGACTATCATTGACAATAATGCTGCTGCATTTATTTCGGTAGTAACGCCCTAACCTCCTTTTTTAATTTTAGTAAAAAAAACTGCTTCCGTCTTTTGAGGCAGTTTTTTTTGTATAAATAGAATACTAATGACACTGATATAAGACGGATTTAAAAAAAAATTTGGCATTGAGACCGTTGCAAAAACCCTTTCAAACTTCGACGATGCCCAGTCCTGACAACTGATTATTCACCTAAGCTCAGGATAAAACATGTTTTACTATTAATCCGTCGGGGTTTTAATATCCATAGAAAGGATGTTTTATATTTTTCAAAAACTTCTCACTTTCTTTGCAAGTTTCAATGGTTAAAAAGTCTGCCTTGCCTGAAAAAAAATGCGTTTGCTTCTAAAAGAATGAACGCCGACTTTAAAAGAACCAATTACTTGTATTTTATAACAAATTTTGGTTTATTGTATTCATAAGCATAAAAAACCAACATTCATCGCCTGCGGCAAAATGTAACATGAAGAAATATTACAATAATGGCTTGCAGCCTTACGCCAACTCAGGTTGATACCAGGCTATAGTTTGAACAGCCATATTAGTACGAAAGATTGTCCCGCTTTCGGTTTAACTTCCGTACTAATACGAAGGTTATTTCAGGCTACTTTTGCTCTGTA
>Ga0265297_10002488_pt1 | contig 37307 bp, 40 predicted proteins | sample Munlanlwell13791_FD_192502 | JGI IMG/M metagenome (GOLD analysis project Ga0265297, IMG submission 192502) | Leachate microbial communities from a municipal landfill in Southern Ontario, Canada - Leachate well 137-91 | ecosystem: Engineered > Solid waste > Landfill > Unclassified | place... | reverse complement strand
TCGGCAAGCGTAAAACGTTGGTTCATGTGATCTGGCCGCAACTGCATCCGTTTGTGATGGGCGCAACCCGCTCGGGTCTGGCCTTGATCTGGAAAATTATTCTGGTGGTCGAGTTATTAGGCCGCAGCAACGGCATGGGCTACCAGTTGCATCTGTTCTTTCAACTGTTTGATGTCGCAAGTATTCTGGCTTATACGATCGCTTTTGTTGCCGTGATTCAGCTGATAGAGCTGCTGGTTTTAAAACCGCTGGACAAAAAAGCGCTACGGTGGCGCAGATGACCGACCTCCAAATCAATATCAACAACAAAACCTATCCGACAGCGACGAAGCCAAGCATCGCCAACCTTGAGCTGTCGCTGAACTCGAATGAATTTATTTGCCTGGTCGGCCCGTCCGGCTGCGGCAAAACCACGCTGCTGAATATTATTGCCGGTCTGGATAATGATTACGATGGCGAAATCCTCGTCGGACGGCGGCACACGCATCCCAAGATCGGCTACGTTTTCCAGAATCCGCGCCTGCTGCCCTGGCGGACGGTCAGGGAAAATATTGAGCTGGCGCTGGATCGGCCGCAGCCTCCCGAAGTCATTGACGCCTTGCTTGGGGCCATGCAACTGACCCAAGCGCAACAAGTTTATCCTGAACGATTGTCATTGGGCATGAGCCGCAGGGTCGCAATCATCCGCGCGTTCGCTGTCGATCCCGATGTGTTGCTGATGGATGAGCCGTTTGTGTCGCTGGATGCGCCGACCGCAAGGCACGTCAGGGAACTGCTGCTGAAACTGTGGCAACAACGCCCGCACACGGTTTTATTTGTCACCCATGATCTGCGCGAGGCCATTGCGTTGGCTGACCGGCTGGTATTTTTATCGGCAACGCCGATGCGGGCCATCAGTGAAATCATCGTGCCTATCCCCCGAAACGAGCGGAACAATGAGCTTGCTATTGAAGCATTCAGGCAGCAGTTGCTACAACATCATCCTGAAATAAAACAACTTTTGTGACCGTTTACCGGATCGAAAAACAGTTGCGGCATCGTTCAAAATATCCGATACTCTTGACCGTCAAGCCTTGTTAAAGGGGATTCTTGCAGGGCTTACCGTACAAACTACCCAGGGTTAATATCATATGAAAAAAGTAATTATCTTAGGATTGACGACTACCGTTATTGCATTGGCCTCATTGACCGCATCGGCTGAGAGCGATGCCCAATATCCCGCTGCAAATTTTCAACCTAAAGTCGTCTATATCGACAAAGATGCGATTAAATCTTCACCTAAATGTTCAGACCAAAAACCCGCAGAAAAGGCAACCGAGTTCGACCCTAAATATCCGGCCGCCAGCTTCACGCCCAAAGTAATTTATCCATAACCTCGCTTTTTAATAAAAGGTGCGTCTAAACCGGATTCACCTTTTACCGGCCTTCCCCTCTTTTTCGGACAAAAAAAGGGGACTGATGTCCTATCAATCCCCGCTATGGCGTCCAAACCCTTGATCCTGACGTTTGATCAAGCCCTGCGTTAGAGATATTTGAACAGCGATAACCCGCTTACCTGGGCATAAGTCTGCTGAGCGACCTGCAACGCGGTAGATTGCAATTGAAACCTGCTGATTGCATCGGCGTAATCAAGATCCTGAGTCTCGGAAAGTGTGGTCTTCGTGTCTAATACAAACTTTTCATTTTGCGCTTCTTGATTATCCAAAGCATTCAACCTTGCCCCGACACTGGTTCTCGCTTCCAAAAAACTATTCAGCGCCGCGTCAAGATCGTTTAACACACCGTCAAGCTGGTCTTGAAAAATCTGGCTCGTTGACGTTGCCGCACCGGGTACGTCAACCCCTGTATTACTCTGACCGTCAACAAAACCGGCATCGGTTAAAAAGGTTCCTGACGTGTTATTAATCTTGATGCTGGTGTTAACGCCCGTAGCTTCTGAAACATAGGTAGTTACCGCGCCAAATTCAATTCTATTGCCGTTGCTCCGGGCCTGCATAACATCGCTATAATGCGAACCGGCGGGCAAATTCGTGTTAGGGGCGACAAAAGCGGCAGGCAGTAAACCGGCCGCCCCTGAAAGCTGCGCATTGATCTCAGTGACCACATCCTCGGTATTAGCAAAGGCTTTACCGCTCAGATCTATTTGTGCGGCCGGAAGCGGGATGACTGACGGCGGCGCCGTAGCAGGCAGCATCTCTATATTGCCCACCAACTCAAATTTAGTCGGCGGCAAAAGAGGATCAGAATAATCCAAGCCATAGCGCAAAAACCTGTCGCCGCTGATTTGGGCCGGAGTAGCCTTAAAAGTCCCCGCCAAGCCATCAGACAACGACTTTAAGGTGTTAAAAATACTGCGCTTGCCGTTCTCGTCAGCTCCCGGACTGGTAGAGTTTATATTTTCGAATACATTGAAGCCTAAATCGCCGTCGGCTACTTGACGGGTAGGACTAATTTGCAGAACACGCTGCTGCGGGCCGCCTTGGTAAACATATTCACCGGTCGTAGGGTGTAGCGCAAAAGCGGGTACCGTCGAAAAATCGCCTGAAAAAATAAATTCGCCGTTGGCGTTTTTGGTATTTGCCACGCCGGCCATTTCCTGAATCAACTGATCTATTTCAAACTTCAACGCCAATCTGTCGTTGCTGTTTAAACTATCGTTCTTACCTTGAAGCGTCAGTTCTTTGGCGCGTGACAATATGTTAGCTGAACTTGCCAGCGCGGATTCCTCAATATTCAATCGCCCGCGGGCAGTCGAGATATTGCTTTGATACTGGGTGGTTTGGGCAATCGTCGCCTGCAAATCCAAAACCTTTACCGCGGCGGCCGGGTCATCGGCAGGTGTCGATACTTTAAGTCCGGTGCTTAATTGCTGCTGCACCTTAGCCAATTTAGCTTGCTGGCCGGCCATCGCGTTAACATTAAGCTGTTGCGCCCAAGCTGTTGAAATTCTCATTGTTATCGCTCCTATCTAACTGCGCCGATCAAAGTATCGAATAAGGACTTAGCCATTGAAATCGATTGTGCGGATGCCTGATAAGCTTGTTGAAACTTTATCAGGTTAGCGGCCTCTTCATCCAAGTTTACACCGACAAGACTCTCTCTGGAGTCCTTTGCCTGATTTAATAAGGTTTCCTGCGCCGAAGCACCGACTTCGGCTGTCCGTGTCAAGGTTCCGACACCGGAAACAATTTGACCGTAAGCATCGCTAAACGAGGCGCTCCCGCCTAACATGCCCAATCTATTCTCAAGACCCGCCAGCAGTATTGCATTCCTATTATCGTTGGGCATCGCCCCTTTGATAATGGATGCGGGGAACACCGGCAATTTGGTCACCGGATCAACTTCTACATTGGTGGCTGCCGCGATTTTTTTCGGGTCATCGATATTAACCCCAATCTTCTGGGCCGCACTGTAGGTTGGCCGGGTTACAAATTGATCCCCGACTGAAATGGTTTTACCCCCACTCAAATCAACCGTTATATCAATGCCCGCCGGAACGGCTGTCACGCCGGTAGTCGATCCTGAAAACGCGCCGGCGGTGCTGCCTACGCCGCTGAAGTTGCTGCTGATGGTAAGAGTGGATGCCGAACCGGCCTTGCTGAGCACGAGGTCGTTGGTCGCAAACGATCCGGTTTTGACATACACGCCGGCCCCTCTTCCGGTGGTCAGGAATGTATTCAGTGCGGCATCAAGCTCGTTCTTTGTAACCGTGCCGCCGATCGATGCCGCTTCGGTGTATATTTGCAGGCCGTCGACTTCCAGGGTAAAGGGACCGCCGGTCGCGGCGACGGCAACCGAACCCGCAACATTGACGGTATTGGCCGCGAAAGCGCCGGGGGTGGTGGCGAAGTTACTGGTGATGTTAACGGAAATCGCCGTACCGGAGAACTTGCGCAACACCAAGTCGCCGCCGCTGAAAGAGCCGCTTACTTTGGTGTAGGCTCCGGCATTGGCGGGTTGGGCCAGAAAAGCATTCAGCGCGGTGTCCAGTTCGGCGCCGGTTACGGTGCCGCCGACCGAGCCGGGCTCGGTGTAGAAGGGGATCCCGTCGATGTTCATGGTAAAGGTATCCGCGCCGTTGGACACCGCAGTTGTAAATGCGCCGATCTGTTCCTCTTGCGCTACCGCCGCCGTACCGCTTGACACTGCCTGCGTAAAAGCGCCGGGCGAGATGCTGGTCGACAGCGTAAAATCGGTTGGGTCAAAATTTGACGGCTGAGTGGCCGCAAACGACAAGCTGTAAACGCCGGTAGGCGGCACAGTATCGGTAGCCGTAAGGTTAATCACCTTATTATCCCGAATCCTGGTCAGGGTATAATCAACCCCGCCGCCGGCATTGACATACTTCAAATTAAAATCGCTGAAATCCAGGCTTCCAGACGCCAATGGATTGGTATCCTGAAAATTAACCGTAACCGCTGCACTGCCGCTATTAGACGAACTTTGAATAACAGGAACTTCAACGCCGGAAAAATTAAATAAGTCCAGGCCTGCCGCGCCGCTCAAATCGAAGCCGCTTTTATGGACGGCGTTAAAATCCATCGCCAGGCCGACGGCAACCCGGCCCAGTTTCTGCTGCGCCGGATCCAACACCTCATCCCGGAATCTTAACGACCCGCCCAGCGAACCGCCGCTTATCTGATCGGTCATTTCCATGATGCCGTTAACCGTCTTAATCCCGATTTCCAGACGGCCCGGGTCGAATTCCGACTGAAGCGTAGTAAACGCGGCCGCCCCGCCATTAAGAACCAAGGCCTGTCCATTACCGATAAAAACACTGGTCATACCGTCATTCTGCTGAACAACAGAAACGTTGACTATTTCAGATAATGAAGAAATCAACGCATCCCGCTTGTCCAATAAGTCATTGGGCTGTCTAAAGCCTTGTGTTTTGCCTAAGTCATTGACGATTTGCACATTGAGATCGGCTATTGACGTAGCTAAAGAATTAATCTCGTCAACCATGACGGCTATATCGTTATTATTCAGCGCGCGTATGTCTTCAAACCTGCCGCTCATGGTATTGAAGCTTTGTGTTAAAGCGTCCGTTTCAGCCAACAGCACCTGCCGGGAAGGAATCGATGAAGGATCATTCGCCAATTCATTGACGGCATTAAAAAAACGTTTCATGACGGGCGCTATGCCCGTACCGGCATCAGCCATTATATTATCAACGCGGGTAGCAAGCTGATGGTAACGATCCACTTCGCCGAACGCAGAAAGACTGGAGCTCAGTTGCTTATTAATGAACTGGTCGTAACTGCGCGTGACATTACTGATGTTTACGCCCTGGCCGATATATCCGTCGCCGGTAAATTGCGCAGGTCTGGCGCCAAGCTCTACGCGCTGACGGCTGTAACCTTCTGTATTTATATTGGAAATATTATGTTGTACGGCTTCCAATGAGCGCTGGGCGGCTCTTAAGCCTGTCAATGATGTTGATAATAATCCACTCATGATAGCGTCCTGTTCCGGGAGTTATATGTCACGCTTAATCTGCTCATTGATTCATCGCCATGATGACATCGGGCTCAAAGTCGACCATCGTAACGCCCTGATAAATACTTATTACCTTGTTGGCATATTTCGGGTCGGTTGCATAACCCGCCCGTTGTAATTCATGCATATATTGTTCCGCATTGCCGACTTTTTTTAATGCCTCGCCATAGCGTGGATTATTTTTTATAAAACTCACATAATCCCTGAAACTTTCTTCGTATGAATCGTAGGATCTGAATCCGGCATTCACTTTTTTAGCGATACCCTGATCAAATTCCAGTGTCGCCACTTGCGCCTGCTTACCCTGCCAGGATTTATCGGCTTTGATATTAAACAAGTTATAGCTGTTGCTGCCGTTGCTGTTTCTTATTACCGAGCGCCCCCATCCGGTTTCCAGGGCCGCTTGCGCCAACAAAACCTTGGGTTCCACGCCCAATTCCCTGGCGGCCCGTTCGGCATAGGGATGCAAACGGCTGACAAACTCTTCCGCCGACTGTATCGGCCCGGTGCGCCCCGACTTTAGTCCGTTCATCGCGGAATCGCTATCTAACGGAATGTCGGTGATCTCATCAAACGGACTTCTATCCTGAGTATAAGGGCTGATCTTAGCCTGATCGTCTGTGGAACCGGCCGCAGAACTGTCGGCTTTGCCGCTCACTTGCCGGTTAGCGGCATGAGCCTGTGCGGAACCGCCTCGTGAGACACCGCCGAATTTATTCAGATAATCTTCAATATCCTGCTTTTCATTTTTAACTCTATCGGGACTCAGTTGCTTGACAATTAAGTCAGCCAGACCAACGCCGGGAGAACCTGACAAATGCAAAGCCAATTGTTGATCATACATTTCGCCGTAAAACTTGCTTTGATCGTTATCCATAATGCCGTCGGCCAATTTTGCCTCACGCATACTTTTAAGCACGTTGTTTAGAAAAATTGATTCAAATTGCTTGGCAACTTCTTTCAATGCTTCCGGCGATGCTTCCTTGGCTTGGGTTTTTAATTTGGCCAAACCGCTAAAGTCGGTATAAACATCGGCATTTTGTGGTCCACTTAACATAACAACCTCCGCGTAAGGCGGATCGCGATAGCAATCCGCCACGGTCGACAACAGCTTTAAATAACAATTAATTCCGCATGCAAGGAGCCTGCCGATTTCAGGGCTTCAAGAATAGCCACTAAATCACTGGGCGCGGCGCCTACATTGTTGACTGCCTGAACAATTTCATCCAGGGAGACACCGGGATTAAACACAAACATGTGGTTCTTTTCTTCTTCAACCTTTACGTCGGATTTAGGCGTAACCCTTGTTTGGCCATTGGAAAACGCGTTAGGCTGACTGACCTGGAGATCTTCAGTAATCGTCACTGTCAGACTGCCGTGAGACACCGCCGCAGGCTGCACCCTGACTTTACCGTTAACGACGACAGTCCCGGTGCGAGAGTTCACGATCACGCGCGCCGCCGCATCATCCGGCGTAACCATCATGTTTTCTACCACTGAAGCAAATGACACTTTTTGGGTGGGATCCACCGGCGCATTAACCCTGACAGAAGTCGCATCAAGCGCCTTTGCCGTATTAACGCCCAACACCCTGTTAATAGACTCCGCCATGCGATTGGCGGTAGTAAAATCGGGACTATGCAAATTAAAAATCAAGGCATCGCCGTCAGAAAAAGACGAGTTAACCACGCGCTCGACAATTGCACCGTTAGGGATGCGGCCCACATTGGGATTATTGACGGTAACGCTTGAGCCGTCATTACCTGAAGCACTGAGACCGCTCACAACCAGACTGCCCTGTGCGATAGCGTAAACCTGTCCATCAGCCCCTTTCAAAGGGCTCATTAACAAGGTGCCGCCGCGCAGGCTTTTTGCGTCGCCCAGTGAAGAGACGGTAACGTCAATTGTTTGACCCGGCTTGGCGAATGCGGGCAGATCCGCCTGAATGGAAACCGCCGCAATGTTTTTTGCTTTAGGATCGATGCCGGGAGGCAAGGTCATCCCAAGGCGCGCTAACATACTGCGTAGGCTTTGCCCGGTAAATGGGGTTTTATCCCCGGATTTATCCAGCCCGACGACCAAACCGTAGCCTACCAGCTGGTTACTCCGCACGCCTTCGATAGTGGCAATATCCTTGATGCGTTCGGCATGAACCGGCCCGCTAAAGACAATGCCCAGTATGAGCGGAGTAAAATATTTATGTAATGCGTTCATGTCAAAATCCTTAGCTTAGAATGGGAACCATGGGCTTTGAAGAATCCTTGCCAACCAGCCCATTTTGCTGGCGTCCGCTATAGCGCCTTCGCCGACATACATAATGGTTACATCGGCCACTTTGTCCGAGGTGATAATATTGGCTGCGTTTATATCGACCGGCCTGACAATGCCGGACAACCTGACAAACTCATCCCCCTGATTCAGGGTGACTCTTTTCTCGCCCCGAACGCTTAAATTGCCGTTTGGCAACACGCTGACGACGGTAACGGAAATGTCGCCGGTTAAACTATTACTTTGATCGGCTGAGCCCGTCCCTGTAAATTCTTTTTTGGACGCTAAGGTAGTTCTAACGCTTTGCCCGGTCAAAGCGGACGCCGCAATACCGAACATCGAGGGAACTTCGGCTGACATCGCAGTGTTCTTTTTAGCATCAAAGTCGTCAGTCTTTTGCGCTTGGGTTCTCTCCAACAGCGTAATGGTTAGCACATCCCCAACCCTTTTTGCCGTATGGTCTTCAAACAAACGCATATCGTATCCGGCCTGATAGATCGATCCGCTGCTTTGTACCGGCGGCCGTAAATCGGCCGGCGCAACCGGAGCAAATGCCGGATCTCTTTGCGGCGGAGTTACACAAGCACTTAGCAGCGACAGCGTGACGGCAACGATGCTTAAGGTAAAGTTAGGTTTTTTAGTCATCATGGCCATCACCCTCTAGTTATAATTGCTGTGTCACAAAGGACAACATCTGATCGGCTGTTGAAATCGCTTTGGAGTTCATTTCATAAGCCCGTTGAGCTTCGATCATGTTAACCAACTCTTCAACAACATTGACATTGGACGTTTCCAATGACCCTTGGTTCAAAGTTCCATATTCGCCTTGCCCCGGCGTTCCGAGTATCGGCGCACCGCTGGCGGCAGACTCCCGGTAAAGGTTGTCGCCAACCGCTTGCAACCCGGTAGGATTGATGAAGTTAGCGAGCTGAATTTGTCCCAAATTGCTCGGCGCGGTCGTACCCGGCAACAGAGCGGATACGGTTCCGTCAGTCCCGATCGTTACGCTCATCGCGTCGGCCGGCACAGTGATCGCCGGATTCAGCGTTAATCCGCCGGAGGTAACCAGCTGCCCTGTTGAATCTAATTTTAACGAGCCGTCACGGGTATAATTCGTCTCACCGTTAGGCATTAAAATCGGCAGGAAGCCCCGGCCATTAATTGCCACATCCAGCGCATTATCCGTTTGCTGGACATTGCCCTGAGTATGAACTTTTTCGGTTGAAACCGTTTTAACCCCGGTTCCCAGCTGCGTCCCCGTTGGCGCTTGTATATTCTGCGTGGTATCCCCACCGACTTGGCGAATATTCTGATACATAAGATCGTCAAACATGGCCCGGTCTTTCTTAAAACCGATAGTATTAACGTTCGCTAAGTTATTGGATATAACCGCCATTCTCGTCTGTTGGGCATCCAGACCGGTCTTAGCTACCCATAATGAGCGTTCTGTCATGATAATCTCCTGTGTGCCAATTTATTGTCTCAGTTAAATTGAAAGCATGGTTCGTGCCATCTTTCCATATCCACACAAAGCCCGAACTCAGCTTAAAAAAAAGCCGGGCTAAACCCGGCTTTCCGCACATAAATCCTGATCCGCGATACCTATCCCATTTGCATCAACTTGGCGCTCATTGCAGAGTTGTCATCGACAGTCTTCATCACCTTGGTTTGCAGCTCGAAGTTTTTCGACAACTCCAGCATTTCCGTCATCGCGACAAAGGCATTAACGTTACTGCCTTCCAACGTTCCGGTATTCAAACTGACACTGGCATCGACCGGCAACGGTTCGCCGGTTTTAGTATGAAATAAACCGTCACCTTGTTTTTCCAGCTCGCCGATCTCAGGATTGACCAGTTTAATCCGGTCAATCTGCACCAGCGTTGTCGCATTACCGGAACCCATTGGAATAATACTGATAGTGCCGTCAGTTCCGATAGTCACCTTTTCGGCGGGCGGAATGGTGATTTGTCCATTCTGTCCCAACACTTTCAAACCGGCGCCGGTTTTCAACAAGCCTTCCGGCGTAATACGCAGATCGCCTGCACGCGTATAAGCTTCTTTACTGTCATAATCTCCCCCCTGAGCGGCAATCCATCCCTTACCATTGATGGCCACATCCAGATCGCGGCCCGTCGTCTGCATCGCACCGGGGGAATAATCGGTTCCGGGTTTTTCTATCATCGCAAAAACCCGGGTAGGATAGCCCGCACCGTTCATGGGCCTGCTCTGGAACCATTCCAGATCAGACTTGAAGCCGGTTGTCTGCATATTCGCCAAATTATTGGCGTTTGAGTTTTGCGCCTGTAACGACTGCTTGGCGCCACTCATTGCAATATATAAACTACGGTCCATAACAGCTCCCCTTTTACCTTAAAACCAGAATCTTATAACAGAATAAAAAGCAAACATCGTTCCAACTATATCAAGCTAAAAACTATGCATTCAAAATAGTTTGTATCAAGCTTTTTTCGGTGGTGATCGTTTGAGAATTAGCCTGATAAGCCTGCTGCGCGATAATCAGCTTAACCAACTGCTCGGATAAATCCACATTGGATCCTTCCAGAGCTGACGATTGAATCCCGCCGAAATTATTATCGCCGGCCGCGCCATAAATAGGCGCTCCCGAGCTTGAAGTCGTAGCCCAGGAGGTATCCCCTAATTTGGCCAGCGACTGATTGCTTTGGAAGCGAGCCAGAGCGACTTGGCCCAAAGCCTTGGAGCCGCCGTTACTGTATCTTGCAAACACCACACCGGTATCGTTAACATCAATACCTGTCAAATTGCCGGCAGGCAAGCCGTCCTGATCCAGTCCATTGACACTAAAAGGCGTCGCGAACTGGGTAGTGCCGAAAAAATCCACATCGAACGCCATATCCTCAACACTGATATTAGGATCGATAAGCGATAGATCAATGTTGCCAAAATCCACCTTGGTCGCTTGCGAAGCGCCGGCAGAGGCCGCATCAACAGCAAGCTTATAAGCATCGGCCGCGGCCTTGGCAAGCACCGCATCAGCGGCCGCAGTAGTCGCAAGGGCGGCGGCAGTAGTTCCAGTTGCGCCATCAACGACAAGGGCAGCGGATGTAGCATAGGCTGCGGCTGATGCCGCCGCAGTGGCGGCGGTACTTTTAGCCGTGGCGGCAAGCGCTGCGGCGGCAGGCGTACTGTTAATGGCGGCCGCGGCGGCGGCAAAATTAGCCGCCGCTGTAGATGCCGCTACCGCCTTGGCTAGAGCGGTGGCGGCAAGCGGCGCGGTATATGATCCACCCGCGGTAGCCGTTGCGGCGACATCGGCTGCCGCAGTATCGGTAACCGCCGTGGCCCCCGTCGCCACAATCGCCGCAGCCTTAACCGAGGCCGCGCGAGGGCCGACTTCATCAAGCAAGCCCGATGCGGTGAAAGTCATCGGTATGGGTAATCCAGGCTGGTCAACCGTTGACGATACGGTCGAGTCCGGCGCCGTTGCCGGCGGCACAGCCTGTCCGCCCGTGGTAATGCCGAAGCCATCGAGAAACAAATAAGCATCCCATACGTTAGCGACCGGTGTTTTGACATAATAGGTCGATGCGATATGCGCATTACCCTGAGTATCGTAAGTAGTAATCGATGTTGTGTTGTTATAGGACAAAGGATTTCTAGGGTCGAACACCGTCGTTGACGGTTGGCTTGCAGCTCCGTTGATATTCAACTTCATATTGATATTTTCGGTGGCGCTGGGCAAACCCTGAGCGGTATCGATCGTTAGCGGCCTGAAAACACCGACGCTGAAACCCTCGGCTTCAGTCGTACCGTTGGGCGCAAAAGTCAATAAATACTGGCCCTTGTCATTCACTACATTACCCGCGCTGTTTAACTGAAAAGCACCGTTACGGGTATATGCGCTGGGTACCGAAGGATCGACCGGCCCTGATGGATTGGCAGGATCGGGAAGATTCACGTCATCGGCCAACACAAAAAAACCGTTGCCGCTGATCGCAAGATCAAGGCTGTTTTGGGTGGACTCGATATTACCCTGATTGAACTGTTGCGCCACTTCTGTGACTTTTACGCCAGCTCCTGGTTGAGTCTTGCTGACTCCGCCGAGACTGGAAGCATACACATCGGCAAATTCCGCCCGCGATTCTTTAAAACCGGTGGTTTGAGAATTGGCAATGTTATTTCCGGTTACCTGTAAACTTGTCGATGCGGCTTTTAATCCGCTTAATGCTGTTGCAAAACCCATGTTACACCCCCAATCCTAAAGAATTTGTTTAATCTTATTAAAATCCACACTGTCCAATCCGGTCAGGTTGACTTTCATGCCAGTGGAACCGTTGCCCATAGTGACACTGTCAACCTGCGCATTCAGATCTGTTTCCAATACCGTATTTTTTCCATCGATATAGGCTGTCGCCTCAATTTTATACACGCCGGGATTGGCCATGGCGCCATTTGAATTCACCCCATCCCAGACAAAAGGTACTTTTCCGGCGCTATGTTGGCCAAGGTCTATATTTTGTACAATTTCCCCGGTATTGGCATTGGTGACTTTGACCTTAACACTGGATGAGCTGTCTGCTAAATTAATAGCGCCCTTTATCTCGCCGCCGGCCGGCAACACCGCTTTCGTTCCGGGAACGGATACATAGCGCCCCACTAAACTCGTTGCTTGCAATGCCTGACTGGAGTTGATCGAGCTGGCAAAATCGGCAAACGATTTTTGCAAATCCTGGATGCCGGATACCGTCCCAAACTGCGCCATTTGCGTAATAAATTCACCGTTTTGCATCGGACTTGATGGGTCTTGATGCGTCATCTGTGCAGTCATTAATTTTAAAAACTGCTCTTGCCCCAATGAAGCTTTTCTAGTCGCCTCGGAATCTTTTTTGGGCGTAACGGTTAAGCTGCTGTAATCAGTTGTTGTACCTTGAATAGCCATCTTTATCTCCTTACTGTCCCATTCTTAAAGTCTGAAGCATCATCTGTTTTGCCGTGTTCAGGACTTCTACATTGTTTTGATAAGAGCGCGATGCAGACAGCATATTGGCCATTTCTTCAACCGTATTAACATTCGATTTAAAAATGAAGCCGTCTTGATTGGCCAACGGATGATTCGGAGCAAACTCCATCACAGCTGAAGCCTGGCTTTCCACGACTCCCAATACCTTCACCTTGCTGGTAGCGTTCTGCTTATCGATGACGTTCTTTAATTCAGCGGCAAACACCGGCTGCCTGGATTTGTAAACGTCATTTGCATCGGTACCGACACTGTTCGCGTTCGATATGTTACTTGCGACCAGATTAAGTCTTAACGACTGTGCATTCATGCCGCTACCGGCAATATCAAATATACTTGAAGACATGACTATTGACCTTTCACTGCGGTCATAAGACCGGTAAATTTGTTACTGAGGAACTGTAAACTGGCTTGATACTGCACCGCATTTTCAGCATATTTAGATTGTTCGATATGGGGTTCGACGGTGTTGCCGTCCAATGACACCTGATTGGGATTTCTATACATGACATTAGCTCCAAATACTTGCTGCTGTGGTGTAATATGCCCTTGATGAGTACGCTCCATGGGTACCCCCGAAGCCAGGCTTTGATTTAAAACCGACTTAAAATCCAAGTCTCGCGCCTTGAAGTTGGGTGTATCTGCATTTGCTAAATTAGCGGCCAGTATCTCGCCTCGTTTTTCTCGAAAAGCCAAGGCCTTAGAATGAATGCCAAGAGCTGTGTCAAAATTAATAGCCATGATAGTTACCTCCTGATTATGTATGCAGAAATAAAAGCACGGCACATGCCATAAATTTTAAATACATATAAATCATCATGATATGAATTATTAAGTCATTTTCCGCTCATTTATTGGCGATTACGCTTAAAATACTCTCCGTCATCCGGCAAAAAATAGCCGCCAATAAACAGTAAAACAGATAAAGCAACAAACAGGCCGGGGGCATACGTCAATAAATTGACTGACACCTGAAAAATAACTTGGCACCAATTGTGCGTAATATTTGACATACGTCATAAAACAAACTTCAACGATGACAAAAAACATCCCGCTCATTTTGGTATTGGCCTTTATTTGTTCCGCATCTCATGCGGAACAAGGTTCCCAATCGCACGAATCTATTGGTGAAGCGGTTAAAGAATATATTGCGCAGAATATCAACCTGCCGGGTGAATATGAGGTGACGCTGATTCCATTGGACAGCAGGCTAAATTTGCCTCAATGCGCCGAACCGCTAGAAGCATTCAAAGCGACCAATATCATTAAGGCCGGCAGAATGACTGTAGGCGTGCGTTGTAATACAGAAAAAAAATGGTCGATTTTCACGTCCGCAGTCATCAAGTCTTATCAAATGGTCGTGGTTTTATCTCAAACGGTGCGTCGAGGTGAAATTGTCACCCGACAACATCTTGCTATCGAAAAAAGAGACGTATCCAATCTCAGGGACGACTTTGTCACGGAAATAGAGCCCGTTGAGAATAAACAGGCTTCGCGTCAATTAGATGCCGGAAGCATTCTTAGCTTTAGGCACTTGGTCGAACCCAAACTTGTCAAAAGAGGAGATAAGGTTATTATTACCACAACGAGAGCGGATCTTTCGATCAGGATGAACGGAGTCGCGATGATGGATGGCATTAAAGGCCAACTTATCAGCGTTAAAAATCAGTCCTCGGGGCGCATCGTTAATGCAACAGTCATCGAACCTGGATTGGTCGCTGTTAAATATTAAATTCACACATGATCTCGCCAAATAAACTATTAAAGTTTTTGACCGCACTGCCGATAACTTTTGCAAATGAAAATATCTTAAGGAATTTGACATGGCTATCGAGATAACCGGTAGAGCAAATAGCCCGACTCCCATCAAAACGCCCTCAAAAGCGGAAGTCGACGGCGAAAAAAAAGTTGCTATTACAACCACAGAGAAAAACGATAGCATTGCATTGACAGCCGCAACGCAGGAAATGAAAAAGACGCTTGGCTCAGCTACGCCACGGGTAGATATTGATCGGGTTAATGCGGTAAAAAAAGCACTCGCGGACGGAAGCTATTCGGTCAATACTGAAAAGACCGCAAAGAAACTCATTCAATTTGAGAAATTAATGTCTCAAGAAAACAGCACATGAACATGATAGAGCAAACATATCCGATTACTGAAAAACTAATCATCAATGCTCTCCAGCTGGCTCAACAGCTGCATCATGAGCTTATTCAGGAAGCTGATGCCTTAAAAAAAACACAGCAGGCGGAACTGATCAACACTATCGCTGCCAATAAAAAACAGCTGGTTGCGCAAATGGAACAGTTCAACGCGCAACTCACTCAAGTTTTGGCAACCGAAAATCTGCCTAACGATCAGGCAGGTATCAACGAATATTTTAAAAGGGCGGTCACAGCGGGCCTGTTAGCCACTCAATCAATGAGCAATTGGACCCAGCTCATGCTCACCTGCACAGAATGCCGAAACCTGAATGAACAAAACGGCGCCAGTATCGACCTTTTATCCCGCCACACCAAACGCTCCCTGGATATTCTAAAAGGCAAACCGGAATTTACAAACACTTATGGCTCCGATGGATCGACCCAAAGCGACCGGCATAGCCACACCCTGATTTCGGTATAAACTCTATATCTGTACCGGTTGATACCGGCAATTCTTTTCAAAACCCCCTTTCCATTTCTATTATCGAATTCGGCGATCCGCTGCCGCCATCTGGCAACATTCTGTCCGGCAACCAAGAACTTTAGACTTATCGGGGCGCTACGGACGGAACAAATGAATTAAATATCCATCTATGGTAGAATTAATTTTATTTTTGCCCCGATAGCTCAGCTGGATAGAGCGGTCCCCTCCTAAGGGACAGGCCGGTGGTTCAAATCCGCCTCGGGGCACCATTTATATCAACAACTTACAACGCTCATATACACACGTCTAACCGTAACCAGAGACGTCAGCTAACGCCATCGCTATAAAAACGCCGATATTACCGCAATCAACTCGACCGCCGTTTTCTGACGCGTTTTTTATTTAACCCCCCACACTTTTCACCAAGCTGCAAAACATTTGTCAGCAGCAACCTTTTATTGAGACTCTAACTAATATGCCATTTACCACCCTGGGTTTATCTGACCCGCTGCTGCGCGCCATTGCTGACGCAGGCTACACCACCCCCTCCCCGATCCAGTCGCAAGCCATTCCAGCCGTTTTAGGCGGCCATGACGTTCTGGCAGCCGCACAGACAGGAACCGGCAAAACGGCCGGATTCACCCTTCCCATTCTGCATCGCTTATCGCAAAAGGCTTATACCAATAACCGGCCGGTCAGGGTATTGATACTGACCCCAACCCGGGAACTTGCCGCGCAAATCGGCGAATCGGTCAGCAAATATGGAGCGCATTTGCATCCCCGCTTAAAATCCGAAGTCGTATTCGGCGGAGTAAAGATCAACCCGCAAATGATGCGCTTAAGAGGCGGCGTAGACATCCTGGTCGCCACGCCCGGACGCTTGCTGGATCTGGTTAATCAGAATGCGGTGAAACTCGATCAAGTAGAAACACTGATACTTGACGAAGCGGATCGCATGCTGGACATGGGTTTCATCCGGGATATTCGCAAAATCATCGCCTTGCTGCCGAAGAAACGCCAAAACCTGCTGTTTTCGGCGACCTTTTCCGAAGATATACGCAAGCTCACAACGGGACTCCTGGTCAATCCGATAAAAATCGAGGTCGCTCCGCGCAACACCGCCGCAGAACTGGTTGAGCAAGTCGCTTACCTGGTTAATAAAGCCAACAAAACCGAACTGCTCTGTCACTTGATAAAAGAGCATGACTGGCGGCAGGTTTTGGTTTTTACGACTACCAAGCACGGCGCGAACCGGCTCACTGAAAAACTTAACAAGATAAACATTAAGGCGGCGGCAATACACGGCAACAAAAGCCAGGGCGCCAGAACCAGTGCATTGGCGGGCTTTAAAGCCGGTGAAATCAGGGTGCTGGTGGCGACCGATGTCGCGGCGCGCGGCATCGATATTAACCTGCTGCCGCATGTCGTCAATTTTGAACTGCCCAGAGCGCCGGAAGACTATGTACACAGAATCGGCCGAACCGGTCGCGCAGGTGAGGAAGGCCAAGCTATATCGCTGGTGTCCCATGATGAATACAGCTTCTTGCGTCAAGTTGAAAAGCTGATCGGGAAAGAGATTAGACGCGAACAAATTGCCGGTTTTGAAGCGTCCGCAGTTGCGCCGCCGATGCCGCCAGAGCCGCCGCGAGGACCGCGCCCAAGCAGAAACTCAAATCAGCCACGGAAACCCGGCGGTAATCAAGCCGGAAATAAGCCTAGAGCGAAAAGCGCTTAGATTCACAGGTAGGATTGCATGGCGTAACTGCTTCTAAAAGCACATCACCGCGAAGACATGAAGTTCCCGAAGAAAAAACTTCGTGCTCTTCGTGGTGATATGTCTTATTAAGTTATATTAGCGTTACGTTATGCTAACCCGACGCCTCATCCCCATTGAGATTTGCGGACATTAAAATTGCGTCCCTTTATTTTGCCGTTTCTCAAGCAAGCCAGGGCCTTATCAACACTGTCGCGCTTGATTGCAACGTAAGCATGGGCATCAAAAATATCGATCTTGCCCACTTCGCTGCCTGCAATCCCGGAGTCGCCGGTTAACGCCCCCAATATATCCCCCGGACGCACTTTATTCTTGCGCCCGCCGTCGATCCACAAAGTCACCATCGGCGGTTCGAAGCGCTGCTCATGGTTCATCTGGAATGGAGCCACTTCATCCCATTTGGCAGGAATGTTCTGATATTTTTCAATAGCTTTGACCCGGATTAATTCCTTTTCCGTACAAAGACTTAACGCCAAACCTTTGTTACCGGCGCGACCGGTACGCCCGATTCTATGCACATAAATTTCAGGATCCCAGGGTAATTCATAATTAATCACCGCCTGCATATCCTTGATATCCAGCCCCCGCGCAGCCACATCGGTCGCCACCAGCACTGAACAGCTCTTGTTGGCAAAACGAACCAACACTTGGTCCCGATGCTTTTGCTCCAGATCGCCATGCAGTGACTGAACCGAGAAACCGCTATTTTCAAGGAAACTCGCCACATCCTGGCAATCCCGTTTGGTATTGCAAAAGACCACAGTCGATTCGGGCCGATAGTAGGACAAAAGATAGCCTAATGCACTGATTTTTTTAGATTTTTCTACCTGATAAAAACGTTGCTCAATGTCGCTGTCATGATGCCTGGTTTCGATACTGACAGACACCGGCTTAAACTGGAATTTCTGGCTCATCTCCCTGATAGGCTCGGCATAAGTCGCGGAAAACAGCAAAGTCTGCCGATGCGTCGGCGCGTATGAAATCACATCGGTAATGGCTTCTTCAAAACCCATGTCCAGCATCCGGTCGGCCTCGTCCAAAACCAACACCTTGAGATTACTCAAACGCAAGCTGCGTTTGCGTAGATGCTCCTGCAACCGCCCCGGCGTGCCGACAACCACATGAACGCCATGCTCCAACGAACCCAGCTGCGGACCGAAAGGCACGCCGCCGCACAAGGTCAGCACCTTAATGTTTTGCGTAAACCGGGCTAATCGCCGGATTTCCTTGCAGACCTGATCGGCCAGTTCCCGCGTAGGGCAAACCACCATCGCCTGAACCCTAAAACTGTTCAAATCCAACTTGGACAACAGACCAATGCCGAAAGCGGCGGTTTTGCCGCTGCCGGTTTTAGCCTGCGCAATCACGTCCCTGCCTTCAAGAATATGCGGCAAACTCTCCGCCTGGATAGGCGTTAAGTGGGTGTAACCCAGGGATTCAATGTTTTCAAGCAGGGCGGGTTTTAAAGCTAGGGATGAAAATTTGGCAGTACTCACTAAGGACTCTTTATATTGACGTGAATGGCGGCGAACTGCCGTCATTCAATCGCTTATGATACCAGATAGCGGGACCTTAAGCCGGACAAGGTTGATGTTTCAATTGTTAATATCAAATTAGCCAGACACATCAACAAATCCGTGCAAGCCGCGCTTGGACTTAACCGCCAGCCAGTCTTTCAATTGCTTTAACTCTGCGGTTTCTTCCAGGCCGTCCAGGCTTTTCTTATTTTTCAGCAGGCGGAATGCCGCCGACAGCACTTTATACCGCTCTCCGGTAATGCCTGCGCGTCTTAAACCTACGGTGTTCAACTTGTAATGCCGGGCGGGACGTCCGCCGATCAGCATAAAGGGAATCACGTCCATGTTAAGGCCGGTCGTACCCTGCACTATCGCGTATGAACCGATTCTGCAAAATTGGTGCGCAACGACAGCCCCCCCGATAAAAACATTATTGCCGACTTCAACATGCCCACCGATGGCGACATTATTGGCGAATATGGTGTTATTCCCAACGGAGCAATCATGCGCGACATGGCTGTTGTTCATAAAAAAACAGCCCGACCCGATACGGGTCTCGGCATTTTCTTTAGAGGCGCGGTGCGCCGTAAAACCCTCTCTGAAAACGTTGTTGTCTCCGCAGACCAGCCAGGAAACTGTCTCGGCTTTAAAGCCGGTATCTTGCGGTAATCCGCCCAACACAGCATGCGGATGTAAAATATTGCCGTCGCCCATCTTCACATGACTGTGTACCACGGCATGAGCGCCCACTTGGCAGTTGGCTCCCAGTTGAGCGCCTGCTTCGATAACGGCAAAAGGCCCTACCGTAATATTGTCTCCCAGCGACACATCCGGTGCTATATAGGCGGTTGGATGAATATTTTGAGCCATCTTTTATCCTCTTGGATGAAATTTTGAATGTAATTCTTTAAGCCTTTCCCGGGCAATATGGGTATAGATTTGCGTGGTCGATAAATCCGAATGCCCGAGTAATAACTGCACGACCCGCAAATCCGCTCCATGATTCAACAAATGTGTGGCGAAAGCGTGTCTCAACGTATGCGGCGACAGCGCTTTGTTAATGCCGGCTTTTTTTGCATTGCGTTTGATAATATGCCAAAAAGCCTGCCGTGTCATATTCTCGGCCCGGTTGGTGACAAACAGGTAATCGCATTGCCGCTGACCGAGAATGGTCTTTCTGGCTTGAGTCATATAGCTTTCCAGCCAGCTCATGGCTTCTTCGCCGACCGGCACCAGGCGCTCTTTGTTGCCCTTGCCGATAATTCTGACCACGCCTTGCCTGAAGCTAATCTGTTCGAACTTTAAGTTGACCAGCTCCGATACCCTGAGCCCTGTGGCGTAAAGCATTTCCAGCATGGTTCTGTCCCTAAAACCAAGCGCGTTGGTGACTTCAGGCGCATCCAACAGCAACTCGACATCCTGTTCCGATAGCGATTTGGGCAACGGCTGGCCGATATGGGGCGATTCTATTAAGGCGGTCGGGTCGACTTGAATGCTGTTTTCCCGGATGTAATACCCGTAGAACCGGCGCAAACTGGACAAAATACGCGCAGTAGACCGGTTGCCTATGCCTTCTTTATAACGGCTGGACAGAAATTCGGATAGCTGCCCCCCGTCCACTTCCAGTATCGGCTTATCTTTTAACCATTTGGCAAAAATCCTTAAATCGCTGCCGTAAGCCGAAAGCGTGTTCTCGCTCAAGCCCTGCTCGACCCAAACCGCATCGAGAAATTGATCTATCAAAGCCGTTGCGTTCATTTTTTATAGTTTGCTTCAAATTCCAGCAATTTGTATTTTACCGCCAATAAATCGCCGCCGGTTTGCCCGCAATAGCCACCCATGCCGGAAACGGAAACCACCCGGTGGCAGGGGATGAATAAAGCATAAGGATTGTCCCGGCACGCGTTGCCGACTGCCCGCGCCGATGAGCCTATTTTCTTGGCCAATGCGGAATAGGTCATGGTTTCACCAAAGGGTATTTGGCAAAGCGCGGCCCAGACTTGATTTCTGTAGACGCTGCCTTGTTTTAACAGTTTGATGTTAATAGGTCTATCGGGATGCCGCCAATAGGCGTCTAACTCATGTTCAGCAGGCGGACTCGGACAAACGCCCGAATCCCAGTCTGTTTTGCTGATCACGCCCTGACAGCTAGTCAAAACAAACTGCCCGGCCGGAGTCTGAAGCCTTACAACTTCCTCAGCTTCCGAGCAATTTTCGACCCACTGAATTATAAACGGCATAACACAAGTCCTGAATAATTTTAATGATTCGCTAAAAGACAATCGCTCTAAATTAACCGCCATAAAAAAAGGCAGCCCAAAGCTGCCTTTTTTATCTCATGAAAACCGACTTGATTAAAGTTTTTCTTTAATACGAGCCGCTTTTCCGGTCAGGTCACGCAAGTAATACAACTTGGCACGACGCACATCGCCGCGACGCTTAACATTGATCTCGCTAATCAGCGGGCTGTGTGTTTGGAAAACACGCTCAACGCCGGTACCGTGAGAAATTTTTCTTACTGTGAAAGCCGAGTTTAATCCGCGATTACGTTTTGCAATCACGATGCCTTCAAAAGCCTGAATTCTTTCACGATCGCCTTCTTTTACCTTAACCTGTACAACAACTGTGTCACCTGGACCAAAGTCAGGAATCTGTTTCAATTGTTCCGCTTCCAATTCATCAATAATATTGCTCATACCACACCTTAATTTAAACCAACTCCACAATAAATTCTTTAAGCAAGTTTTCCTGCTCTGCGCTCAAATTCTTTTTTTTCAATAAATCCGGCCGTCTCTGCCAAGTCCGACCCAAAGCCTGCTTCATACGCCAGCGATCTATATCCGCATGATTGCCGCCTAACAAAACTTCCGGTACCGAGTGTCCTTCAATCTGTTCCGGCCTGGTAAAATGCGGACAATCCAGCAAGCCATCGCTATGAGAGTCCTGCTGAGCCGAATCCTCATCACCGAGCACACCCGGCAACAAACGCGTCACCGCATCAATCACTATCAGCGCTGCTAGCTCGCCGCCACTGATAACATAGTCACCGATAGACCATTCATCGTCGCAATCCAGCTCAACAAAACGCTCGTCAATACCTTCATAACGCCCCGCAACTAAAATCAGCTGCGATACTTTACCGGCCTCTGCCAGCAAAGCCTGAGTAATCGGTTTGCCTTGCGGACTCAAATAAACCACTTTAGCGCCTTCAGCGCCAGCCTGTTTTGCGGCATTGACCGCATCATGCAAGGGCTGATATTTCATGACCATGCCAGGACCGCCGCCGTAAGGACGATCATCAACTGTTCTGTGCCTGTCGTGGGTATAATCCCGAGGATTCCATGTCGACAAACCGACTATATTGCGTTCGATCGCCCTGCCGGTTACACCGCAACCCGCAGCCGCTGTCACCATTTCCGGAAATAACGTTACAACATCAAAACGCATGGTGATAATTAAAACTCAGGATCCCAGTCGACAATAATTTTGCCCGCATCCAGATCAACATTAATTATCGTCTGTCCCTGTAAAAACGGAATAACCCGTTCTCGATCTCCATGGACAATAACGACGTCATTAGCGCCTGTTTCCAGCAAACTATCAACTGTGCCTAGCTGAACGCCATCAATGGTTTCAACAGCCAACCCGATCAACTCGGACCAGTAATATTCGCCTTTAGCGGCTTTCGGCAGTTGATCTCGGGTTATAAAAACATCCCAACCCATCAGACCGGCTGCTTGATCCCTGTCACTAACACTGTCCAGCTGGGCGACTATCGTCTTGCCCTGCAGCTGTCCGTCAACAACATCAACGGTTTTTATCTCGTCGCCTTTTATCAACAACCAAGGAGAATAAGTTAAAATATTTTCCCTCGGATCAGTGAAGGAAAATACCTTAACCCATCCTTTTACACCAAAAACGCCGGAAATTTTTCCGACACTTATATGCTGCTGTTCTGACAAACGGTTTATGCCGCCGCTTTTTGTGCGTCTTTAATCAATTTTGCAACGCGATCAGAAGGCTGCGCGCCATTGGCTTTCCAATGCTCAACTCGTTCGCTATCTAAACGCAATCTTTCTTCATTGCCACGAGCCAGTGGATTGAAAAAACCAACACGTTCAATATAACGGCCGTCGCGACCGCTTCTGCTATCGGTTACAACAACGTGATAGAAAGGACGATTTTTCGCGCCACCTCTAGAAAGACGAATGGTTACCATCTAAGTTCCTCAAAAAACATTTAGTCAAAATTGAATCGATTTATTTTACGCGATTTTCCATATAAGTAAAGAACAACACACAACCGATCAAGTTCATTCGCTCTGGCAATCAAATAAGCAGCCATTGCGACAATGAACTATCGTCTCATGCCGCCCATACCACGCACATTATTTTTTATGCCTCGCATCATGTTGGCCATATTGCCGGACTTGAAGCGCTTCATCATTTTCTGCATCATCATAAACTGCTTCAGGATGCGATTGACATCCGACAACTGCTGCCCACAACCGTCCGCAATACGTTTCTTCCGATTGCCTTTAATCAGGTCGGGATAGCGCCTTTCCTTCATGGTCATGGAATTAATGACCGCAATCTGGCGCGACAACTCCTTATCATTAACCTTGTCTCTCACTTCCTGAGGAATAGTATTCATACCGGGCAACTTATCCAACATGGAGCCGACTCCACCCATGCTCTGCATTTGCTGCAATTGCTCACGAAAATCTTCCAGATCAAAAGACTTGCCTTTTTGCAGCTTTTTAACGAGTTTCTCGGCCTTTTCCTTGTCAACTTTCTGTTCGATCTCTTCAATCAGACCCAGCACATCACCCATACCCAAAATACGGGAAGCGATACGATCAGGATAGAAAGGCTCCAAAGCATCGGTTTTTTCGCCCATCCCGATAAACTTGATCGGCTTGCCGGTAATATGGCGTATAGACAGCGCCGCCCCGCCTCGTGCGTCACCGTCCGCCTTGGTCAGGATAACCCCGGTCAACGGCAACGCGTCATTAAAGGCTTTTGCTGTAATTGCCGCATCCTGCCCGGTCATGCCGTCAACAACAAACAAGGTTTCGATAGGATTGATTGCCGCATGCAACGCTTTAATCTCGCCCATCATTTCATCATCGACATGCAGACGGCCTGCGGTATCGATAATAATGACATCGAGAAATTTTTTCCTGGCCGCTTCAATCGCATTCTTGGCAATATCTACCGGATCTTGCGACGCATCGCTTTCAAAAAACTCCAAAGAAAGATCGTTTGCCAGCATCTGCAACTGCTTGATCGCCGCAGGACGATAAACGTCGGCGCTGACCACGCCGACTTTTTTCTTTTGATTTTCTTTTAACCAACGACCCAGTTTGGCCACCGTCGTGGTTTTACCGGCACCTTGCAAGCCCGCCATTAAAATAATCGCGGGAGGGACGGCATTAAGATTCAGCTTTTCGTTGGCCTCGCCCATCACGGTGACCAGCTCAGCCTGAACCAACTTAATCAGCGACTGGCCGGGCGACAGACTGGACTGAACCTCCTGACCTAACGCACCTGTTTTGATACGTTCAATAAAGTCCGTAACCACCGGCAAAGCAACATCGGCCTCAAGCAAAGCCATCCGCACTTCGCGCAGGGTGTCCTTGATATTGCTTTCAGTCAAGCGCCCCTGGCCCTTAATTTTTTTAAGCGTGCTACCTAATCGATCGGTTAAATTATCAAACATATCAGTATCTTTAATTAAATCTTCAGGGAAACCATTCACTAACACAAATGCGTTAGGACTATTTAGCGGGATATATTAACATAGCCATTGAGGCCTTTGCATTAAACTCAAGGGAATTTGGGTGTGATGGAAATGCGACTTGTCGCATTATCTGGAAGCTAATGCCCCTTACCATTCATACTGGCAAAAAGTCCACACCTGACAGTGGCGTTACCGATTGATTACAAACCAATAAAACGACCCTAATGAACACCATCGCACTCGCCACCCTGTCAATATGCACTTATCTGGCAAGCACGCTGCTTATTGCCTGGGATACTCATCAGAACAAAAGACAAAGTACACCGCTTTATCTTGGATGGCTGGCCGTAGGCGCACATACCTTATATACCGCCGCCGCATTCCAGCAAAACAGCAGCTTCAATTTTAGCTTTATCAGTACCGCGTCCCTAGTTTCACTGATTGTCGCCCTGCTGCTGCTTATCGCTACACTCAACAAGCCTGTCGAAAAACTCGGTCTCGTCATATTTCCGGTTGCCGCGATCATGCTGGCGCTGGAACTGAACCTGCCCGAGAAACCGCATCTACTGCACACCCACAACTGGCAGATGAGCGTACACATCTTAACCTCAATTATCGCGTTCAGCCTGCTCAATATCGCCGCCTTGCAAGCCGTTCTGCTCGCCATTCAGGACCAGCAGCTTAAAAGCCACCCGCCCAAACGCTTTATCCAGTCATTGCCTTCCTTGCAAGCCATGGAATCTTTATTGTTCCAAATGCTCGGCACAGGACTTTTTTTCCTGAGCATTTCCCTGATCAGCGGCTTCATCTTTATCGAAGATTTGTTTGCCCAGCATTTGGCGCACAAGACTGTATTATCCATAATCGCCTGGATCATTTTTTCCAGCTTGCTGATAGGCCGATTGCGTTACGGATGGCGAGGAAAAACCGCAGTCCGCTGGACCTTGACGGGCTTTGTTTTGCTGCTGCTGGCTTACTTCGGCAGCAAGCTGGTGCTGGAAATTATCTTACATAGATAATGCATTTTTACAGCTTCCTTACACCCATGCCGGTTTCAATCCAAATATAAACTATGCTGGAAACCCCTGAAGACACACTAGACCCATCCGACTGGAATGCCTTTCGCTTGCAAGGCCATCGGATGCTGGACGACATGATCGACTATCTTGAACACCTGCGCGATCAACCGGTCTGGCAACCGATGCCCGACGAAGTGCGTAATTCATTCCGCCAAGCATTGGATGACGTCCCATCCGACCTAGCAAAAACGCATGAACTATTTCTCAAAGACGTACTCCCCTACGCCTTGGGCAACGTCCATCCCGGTTTTATGGGCTGGGTTCATGGCGGAGGAACCCCGGTCGGCATGCTCGCGGAAATGCTGGCAGGCGGGCTGAACGCCAATCTCGGCGGACGCGATCAATCGCCGATAGAAATCGAACGACAGGTCGTACAGTGGGTCCGAAGACTGTTTAATTTCCCGGAAACCGCCAGCGGCCTGTTTGTGACCGGCACCTCGATGGCCAACCTGATCGGCGTCCTGATTGCACGCACCGCCCGCTTAGGCACCGATGTACGTCATACGGGCATGGCCGCCAACGGTCAACAGTTGGTCGCCTATACCTCGGCCGGCGCACATATCAGCATCGTTCAAGCCATGGACATTGCAGGCTTCGGCAGTGACGCGTTGCGCATGATACCCGTCGATCAGCTGCACCAGATGGATATAGCGGCGCTTGAACGCGCCATTGCCGAGGACAAAAAAGCCGGGATGACGCCGTTTTTCATTGCCGGCACAGTGGGAACCGTAGGCGTCGGCGCCATTGACAACCTTCAGGCTATTGCCGAACTTTGCGAACGCGAAAACATCTGGTTCCACGTCGACGGCGCTTACGGAGCGCTGGGCATGCTCGCGCCTGATATCGCACCGCGACTGCAAGGCATCGAGCGTGCCGATTCGATCGCCTTTGATTTCCATAAATGGGGACAAGTTCCCTATGATGCAGGATTCATCTTGGTGCGGGACGGCGAGCTGCATCACAACACATTCGCTTCGCCCGCCGCTTACCTGAAACGGGAAACCCGCGGCATGGCAGCCGGTTCGCCGTGGCCTTGCGACTTCGGCCCCGATCTTTCACGCGGTTTCAGGGCGCTCAAAACCTGGTTCACTATCAAGGTTTACGGCGAGGAAAAATTGGGCCGGGTTATTTCAAACACCTGCGCGCTGGCCCAGCACATGAAACAGCGTATCGAAGCCGAGCCAAAGCTGGAACTGCTCGCGCCCGTTGCGCTGAATATCGTATGCTTCCGCTATCGCAGCGCGGATGCCGACCGGGTCAATGCCGACCTGGTGGTCGCGTTGCAGGAATCAGGCATTGCCGCACCGTCAACGACAACCATCAACGGACAGCTGGCCATTCGAGCCGCCATCGTCAATCATCGCACGACCGCAAGCGACATTGACGCCTTGATCGATGCCACGCTCGAATTGGGCGGGATTGCCGCTCGCCGCGCCTGTTCCTGACAGGCTTGCTGCATATACACCATTCCTGGCGATAAAAAATGCCCAACCTTAGGAAAAAATGAATGCAATCCAATGAACATACCGAACCGCTGATCGGCCTCGCAAAGCTGATGCGAATGGCTTACTCCGGCTCCGACCTCGCCCCGTTGGGCACGCAGTTGATCGAACGCGCCGAAACCGAAACCGGCGGCCACGCCCTGATGGATTTATCCACGATTTTGCAGCTCCGTGGCAACCGCGACTTGGCCTTAAGTACGCAAGCCCAAGCCATCGAAAGCCAGCAAATATATTCCCCTCCCACTGCGGCAGATCAAGTAACTGTCCGCCTGCTCGCGATCATGGGCGTCGGCGACTTGATGTCCAACACGCCGGTGGAATTCCTGCTGGAAGACTCCGATGTCGCCTTGGATATAGTCTATGTAACCCAAAACCAGCCTTTACCGGCTGATCTGCCGGACCACGATGTGCTGTTCGTCGCCATCGCCCAATCCGACCGGAATATGCCCCTGTTAAAACAGATCGATGCCGCGATAGCAACATGGCCTCGCCCGATACTGAACAGGCCTGACCGTATTGCATTGATGTCGAGGAATGAAGCCTGCGTATTGCTAAAATCCGCGCTGGGCATAGAAATGCCGATTACAGTACGCATCACCCGGCAAGCCCTGCAACAAGTCGCCGATCGCGAGCTGCCGCTGACCAATATTCTCGAAGACGGCGTTTTCCCGATTATCGTCCGCCCTGTCGATTCCCACGCAGGCAAAGACCTGGACAAAATAGACAACTCAACCGTGCTTGTCAGCTATCTGCAAAACATGCCCAATGAAGAGTTTTATATATCCCGTTTTGTCGACTATCGCGGACAGGATGGCTTGTTCCGCAAATACCGCATCGTACTGATCGACGGCAAACCCTTTGTTTGCCATGTCGGCATATCCGAACATTGGATGGTCCACTACCTGAATGCAGGCATGGCCGAAAACGCCGAAAAACGCGCCGAAGAAGAGCGCTTTATGATCGATTTCGACAACGGTTTTGCCCGTAAACATGGCGAAGCCTTCCGCGCCATCAACGAACGGGCCGGACTGGATTATCTGGGCATCGATTGCGGCGAAACCGCTGACGGCAAACTGCTGATTTTCGAGATTGACAGCTGTATGATTGTCCATGCGATCGATCCGGTCGATATTTTTCCCTACAAGCAACCGCAGATGCACAAAGTATTCAGCGCCTTTCGGCAGATGCTGCTTAACGCAATGCAACGCAGCGCCACTTAATGTCATCATTAACTAACTGCATTACGCCTGACAACTCATTGCGGGAGCGCAAGCAGAGCTTGCAGGCGAAGCCTGCACTCCATACTTCATAATTATTGTGCAAAACCTTTTCAAAACGCCCGGCAACCTGCCATCCACAGAACAACTGCTGCTTGCAGGCGGCGATGCGCGTATCGCGGTCGATCCGCTCAGCGGACTGAATAAATACGGCTGCGGGCCTTTTCCCGACCCTCAGCTGCTGGCATTCGGCTCCTCTACCGCATCGATTATTTCCGCAGAAGGTTTCGCCGCCGCAGACCGGCTGCGCCAAAAACTGCTGACAGCCCTCGGCACGGAATCGCCTTCAACCGTTTATGCACGGGAAATGCAGCGGATTCGCCAGGAATGCCTGCGCTTATGCGACCTGTCCGACGTCACCGGACTGGAACTTATATTCTCCCCATCCGGCACCGACATCCATAGCATTGCCTCCCAATATGCAGGCAGCGGCGCATCCGCACCGGCGCTGGCTATCATGGTCGAAGCCAATGAAACCGGAAGCGGAGTGGCATCGGCCTTGGCGGATAATACCGTTGAAATTGCACAAGTATCGATTCGGCTGGACGATGGAACGCCCAAGCCGCCGACCGCAATCGACGCCGACGCGGAAGCCCTGGCCAGCAAAGCCGTCGCATCAAACCGGCGCGTGCTGTTGATTCTGGTCGATCAATCCAAAACCGGGTTAATCGCGCCGAGCCCGGCCTGCGTCATCGCGCTGCACCGCCGTTTCCCCGACAACATCGAGGTACTGGTCGATGCCTGCCAATTTCGCATCGCAATGCCGACTTTGCGCGCCTATCTGGAACAAGGCTTCATGGTCGCACTGACCGGCTCGAAATTCCTTGCCGCTCCGACTTTCTCCGGTATGTTATTGCTTCCTCCGGCCTTGGCAGAGCGGTTCCAGAAACGTCCATTTCCACGCCGTCTGTCGTCTTGTTCGTCAAAAGCCGATTGGCCGACTAACTGGACCGGAGCCGAGCATCTGGATCATGCAGCCAATTTCGGCCTGCTGCTGCGTTGTGAAGTCGCGCTGGAAGAACTGCGCCGGTTTCGCGCCGTACCGCAAGCAGCCGTCATCGAATTCTTGCAGGCCTTTTCCGAGGCGATCCGGCAACGGCTGGCATCCGACCCTCACTTCGAGCCCTTGCCTGTCCCGCCGCTCGACCGTCGTCCGTTAATAGAGCCGGATAACTGGGACCATCTCCAGACCATCTTTCCTTTTCTGCTTTACCATCCCCAGCCCGCCGGGCGGACACCGTTAAGTCGCGAGGAAACCCTGCATGTCTACCGGCAACTGCCGACCACATTAGACTTAACCGATCGCAACAGCGATATTGCCGCAATACGCTGCCAACTTGGCCAGCCCGTCGCCTGCGGAACCCGCAACGGCGCAGCGGTCAGCGCCTTACGTTTGTGCCTCAGCTCACGGCTGATTGTCGAAGCGACAACAAGTAGCGACAAGGACATCGGCGTGATTAAAAATGCGCTACTGGCTTTAGACAAAACGGCATGGTTAATCCAATCAAGCGTCAATGAAGTTTAAACAATTTTGGTGACGCTCGCCGAACTCAGCGCTGTTTGCGCAATTTAAGTTCTGCAAGCAATTCCAGGCTGTACTCTTCACTGGCCGTCAGGTCAGCAAGAGAGGCATCATTGTTATCGCGTATCTAGGTCAACGGAATCTGCCATCAGGCCAAATCCAGCAATGCAAAACATATAGGTAGAAATAGTTCGGGATTCATGCTGGCCATTAAGCAGGAATTGTAAACGCGAGCCCCCTGAAACAAAACGTCCTACCCGTAAACTCTGGCACTCGGAATCGTATTTCACCATAGACCCCACACCAAAATCTGAGCACTTGCCTATATAAAAAGTGCCGCTTTCCGGTTCCTGGTCCCGCCAGTCGCGAAAAAATCCAAGCGGAATTGCACTGCCCCCTAGCGAATACGTCAGAATATTGAACTGTTGGCTCATCGGGTGGTCTCCGTCAATTCCGGAAAAATCATTTTCTGTTTCGACTTTCATGCTCGGTATCTTCCCTTCTACAGCTTTTATGCTTATCGCGATAATTTTTTAATTTTATCCAAACCGCTCTTAAGCTCGGTTTTATCGAATTCATCCAATGGCGTATAGGAACAATAGCCGTAGACAATTTTTTCGTCATCGTCCAGTGTTTCAAACATCGACTCAGGTATGGCTCTCGGGTAATCAAACCCTTGTTTTATATACCAACGGCAAAACGTGGCAATGAGCGCCCACCGGTCTCTTTTCACGCTGTTTTCCAGAGTTGCATGCAAAATCCTGCTGTCCCAAATCACAATATCCCCGGCTTCGGCCTCTAAAGGAATTGCCTTCGCATTCTCGCCTTGCGGCGCATATTCCCCGGTTTGATGGGATTTTGGCACGACCAGTGTAACAGCGATTGTCCACCTTGGAATCATTCAGGAAAAGAATGGCTTGACCGACGGAAGTATAGTTTCCTGAGTAAGGAATAAACGAGTCTATGTGGTACGGCAAAGCTTCAAGCGAGCTGCGCAGATGCATCGCGCGCAGTATTATAGTTGGGCTGATCCGGCGGGATTGCCGCATAAAATTTTTCGTTCAGCAGCTCTTTCAGGACTTCGCCCGGCGTGCCGCGAATAAATAAGCGAAGCGCGTCCTGACGCTTGTAAATAGTCCGGTCAAAACTGTTCAATCGCTGTTGATTACGCAACAAATTAGCCTGTTCATCCTCGGTATATTGAAAGGTATTGGCAAACTCGAGCAAGTTCCGAACTACAGCCGGGTCAACGGCCTGCTTGATAACGGCATAGCCTTGCTGACGTATATGATTGACATGCGTTTTTGCGGTTAAAGAGATCATTCTTTCTGATTCATTGATCTGGCAGGAAAACTTCCTCAACCTGTTCTATGGTTGGGAAATCGGGAAAATATTGAGCCCGATGGACACTCCGCTGATAAGCGCTCGGGTAGCAGCGGTCAATAAATGTGATTTCATCGGCGTTATCGAATCGGGTTGAAAGTGCAAACCGGTATTGGCCGGGTGTCCCATTGCTTGAACTGCGATGGACGGTAAACATCGACATAAACACCACATCACCTACGTCGACCTCGGCTGGAATGAAATCCGCTTCTCGGTACTGCTCAGGCCGCAGCTCCCATAAGGCGCTACCGCTATCCACAGTGGCTAACAGACCCCGCTTATGGCTGCCCGGAATCAGCTCCAACGGAAAGTTATCCCGATCCACCCGGACCAGCGGCAGCCAAACAACCACGCCGTCCAGGCTGCCCTGTACCGAAGGAAAGTCCTGGTGCACGCCCAGTCCGAAATAGCCTTCCGGGATTTTTAACTCATGCGCCATGATATGAGCGACTTGACCGCCCGGTACAAAAATGTCTCGCCAACCGAATTTATCGAACAGAAAACCGGTGATCCGAGGATCATGTAACAGCTGGTATATATCGAGCTTTCGCCATACCGCCCCGGCCGTCTTTTTGTAACGCTCCAGGTCACATTGATGCAGCGCCTGCATCGCATCAAAAAGCGCCATGCCTTCAACGTCAACGAAGATTTGCCGCAACTGGTCGAGAAAGGTCTTGGCTATAGAGTCCCGCACCTTATCAACGCACTGCTGATCCAGCAGGCCTTTCGCGACGAAAAATCCATTTGACTTATATTGTTCGAGTTCGGCAGTCATTATCCAGTCCTCTATAAATAGATCGGTAACACCGTGAGTTAGGGCGCCGTCAAAACCTACGCTGAAGCCTCGGCGTAACCAAAGCCTGTCTGCCCAAAACCGTTTCCGTTGTAGAACATATAACGGCGACCGCCAACATCAACCACTTCGGGATAAGCCAGCATGAAAGAATCCCAGCCTTGATTACTCAACTCGATACCGGCCTGATCGTCCAGGCGAGTCCACACCAGGCCATCGCCGGATTCAGCGTAGCCGATACGGTAACTATTCGCACAGGTATCCCGGTAATCGGTATGGCCGCGGTAACTGTACCACATGCGATAAAGCGCGCCATCTTTGCACACACTGGCCCTGGCGATGCCGCCCTCGGCAGCGTCGGCATAGTCAATCGCCACTCGCCCTTCCCTGCGCCAATGAATGCCGTCGTCCGATTCGGCATATTTGAGATGGTAAAACGGCTCCATGCGCCCGCCGATCATCTCCCAGCCGGTACACGACAGATACCAGTTGCGCCAAACGCCATTTTCAATCCGAACGCAGGTCGTAGCGCAAAAATAAGGCTCCTCGGCCGAGCGATCCATGACCGGACCGTCAAACAGCCGACGGTAGGTGCATCCGCCATCGTCACTGACCGCCAAACCCACAGAGTTATGATACGGCACTGTATTGCGCACATTCCAGCCGATGTAATACAAATATTTCAGTCCCTGCCAGTTCACGATTGAAGACGGCATCATGCCGCAATCGTCAAACGTCCCCGGCAAGCCAAGCTGCAACAAGGGTTCCGCCTGAATATCAAGGATATTCGCCGGATTTGCCGCATCCACTTTCATCCGTGCAATCAAACTGCGATTAGCGTCGTCGCGGCTGCTGAAAAACACATCCAGCCGCTTGTCATCCAGCACATCCACCGTAGGAATCTGGGCGTGCGACCGCGCCCACGGCAGCCGTTCATCAAGGCTGTAAATGATCCCGCGCTTATGCCACGAGATCACGCCGCGCTTCTCTTAAAAACACAGTTAAACAGACCGTCATAGTTTTGCACTTGATATTTTTCTTGCAGAATAAAGCCATTGCTTTCAAAAACGGAAAAGACTGTTGAACTGATGAATTCTTCGGTCAATTCCATAAAAATAGACTCGACATGTTTCAGGCACAACTTGGCGCCTTGCAACACTTCGGCTTCCGCCCCGTCGACATCGATTTTCAAATACCGCGGCAGAGGCAGCCCCATCGTCTCGACCAAATCGTCAAGCCTGCATTTTAAGACCGGATGCGAATGTGCGGGCTGAAAATCAACACCAAAAACGTCTCTGGACTGATCCAGGATCTTCTCATGCCCACCCAGCTCCATGCGCTTTATATGCATCTTGCCAACCGCCATTTCTTTGGAAACAGCCAGGTTATAACAACCTTCAAGCGCCGCTCCTGATGACGTTGAATTAAGATAACTATTGTACGCCAGCAGAAAATAATTCAGCGGATCGGGTTCAATGGCGATAACCCGCAAACCGCATGCAGCGGCATACATTGAAAATATCCCGTTACTGGCGCCAACGTCATATAAAACTTCCCCTGCGGGGATACGGTCAATCCAGTCCAACAATTCAGGCTCTATATGCTCATGGCCTGAAGCCATCCATAACAATCTGCGGGACAGGCAAAGCCAATCGATTTTTTTTCCTCTAACCGTTGTGCTGTACCTGAAATCATCCAAATTAAAAGCATCGGCTTTTTTTAGATGCTCGCTGTCTACCAATGTCTCTAAGGCAACAAATGCGCGTTCGTGGGCCATTATTTTTCCTGATGTGTTATTTTGCTACAGCTTCATCTTTGTGCTGGGCATAGCCAACTTAATTGCGGGATTGCCTTTGTATACACCCCAAGCCTCGGTATCTTTGACGATGGAAGATGCCATCGCGACAAAGCTGCCTTCAGCAATTCGCAAGCCATCACGCAACGTCGAATTCACGCCAAAAAAACTATATGAGCCAATATCACAATGCCCGGACATCACCACATGGGAGGTAAACGTCACATGATCGTGAATCACACTGTGATGGCCGATGTGGTTACCGCTCCACAATACGACATTATTGCCGATGCGGGTAAACGGCTGGAGGGTATTGTTTTCCAGAATGAAGCAATTCTCGCCGATTTCGTTGTCGAATACCGTGGCTTTACTGCTCAGGTAACTAATACACTGATAGCCCTTGCCTTTGATCGTCTGGTAAACCGCCTCGCGATCGCGATTCATGTTCTTCGGCGACATCGGCGCAAAAAACGCATGGTTATCGGGGGAATAAAGTGATTCAACGTCTTCAAATGCGACTACCGGCAGGCCTAGGAACACCGGTTCTTCCGGCAGGTAATCACGATTGACGCTAAAAGCGACCACTTCATGTACGGAATCCCGTTCCAGATAATAGTGCGCCAATTCTGCAAAATCTTTTATGCCAAAAATCACCACATTAGCCATACAAGGATTCCTTATAAACGTAGACTGTATATTCGTACAAACCGTAATCGTTATGTATCACAAAATGACGTGATAGCTCCTTGGTCAAAAAGTCAACCAGAGTATCAAGGGGTAAATGAAACAGATCGTCCCGCTCCCAGTCCACCGCTTTAGACATCACATTGAACGCAAGACCGCAACGCACTTTGGGGAATACCGCCCGCAGCACTTGCTTGAAATATGCCAACATCTCATCGAATTCGAGATCGCATTTCTCGGTAAAAACGCCGTTCATAACCACATAATCAAATTTAGGCAATTTTTCAGGCTCGGCAACAACATCCAGGCAATAGTAAGTATTTTCAGGATATTTATTCCGGGATAGTTCGTAAAAAGCGGGCGACACATCAAGGCCATAGTAAGTTATATCGGAAAACCTGCTTTGCCGTAGAAAATCATACAAATGCGAAGCGCCGCAGCCAAAATCAAGCAGAGTCAATCCAGCCCTGGGTTCACTAATCACATTCAGCATCACCGCATAGCGTTTTTCCGCATCTTGCTTATTGGGCCAGTCAACCCCAAGATGCGAATCGCCATGCCGTGCCAGACAAGCTTCATAATGGTCAATAATTGTTTGGTGTTTACGCTGATTCAAAGCATATCCCTCTCACCCAGCAGTCGCCGTACAGCGTCCGGCTGATTGAACATCAATACGTCGAGAATCGATAGACTAGGCACGTACTCGCTTTTGCCCTGATTGTAGCTAACCGTTCCCGGACGCAAAAACTTAAGCTGTATCCCTTGTTTCAAGAAACCGGCCCGGTCATATAAATCTACGCCGCCGACCGGATTGACGTAAATGTCGGCCCGCTCTTGCAGGCAAATATCCAGAATACGATCCTGCCCTTTCAAATGCATGTTTTGATAAATGCGCGAAGTGCTGACGATCTCCACCTCCAGCGTCAGATAATCCGCCACCTCCCGGAGGCTGTTCAGTAAAAACTCATCCAGACGGATCGAAGGAAAATTAACCAGTCGTTCTATCAGGATAGATACTTGCGTATAACAGGGCGCATGCCCATAAGCCTGTCGTAGGGTGCGCATCAGCTTGTCCCGCCAACTCCGCTCATCCGCCAGTTCAATGTCGCAGATAAGCCTATTCTGGCTGGCGCCGCGCAACGGCACCGTAAAAGTATGGGGAGCGCCGTTCAGCAACAGCCGATTCCGGTTCACCCAGCCGCGATTAATGAAATTGACGTCATCAAACACCACAAACTTATCCACCGCCGCCATCAGCTGAAAATAACCGATATAAGGCAGAAAATAAGGCTGCATGATCGCAATGGCTGTCATCTGCTAGGTTGCCCTGCAATTATTTTAACAATGGCATCGACCTGGCCATTCGACAATGCGGGATAAATCGGTAAACAAATCACTTCACTCGCGATCTTTCTGGCCACCGGTAAATTTGACTGCGCCGCGGAAGGTATCCCCCGATACATTGGAAAATCGCTAATCAACGGGTAAAAGTAGCGCCGCGCATGAATATCGTTATTTCGCAACTCTTGATACAGCGCATCACGGCTGATCGGATACTCAGGCCGCACCAGAATCGGGAAGTAAGCGTAATTTGCCACCTCCCCTCCTGCGTCGGCCAGACAATGAATGCCTTTTACCCCCGCCAGATCTTCGCGGTAACGAGCATCAATGGCTTTGCGTTTTTGCAGAGCTTCATCAATATATTTTAGCTGCAGCAAGCCGAAGGCGGCGCTGATTTCATTCATCTTGCCGTTAATGCCCGGAGCCACCACGGTGACTTCGTCGACAAAACCGAAATTTTTTAAGTGATCGACGCGCTGCTTGATCTTGGCGTCAGGACAGACGATGGCGCCGCCCTCGAACGTATTGAATACCTTTGTGGCGTGAAAGCTGAGCACCGACAAATCGCCGTAATTGAGCACACTGCCGCCGTAATGCTGCACGCCAAAAGCATGAGCGGCGTCATAAATCACCTTGAGCCCGTAGTTGTCGGCAACCTGCTGGATGCGCTCCACGTCGCACGGATGTCCATAACAGTGTACCGGCATGATAGCGGTTGTTTGCGGCGTGATGGCCGCTTCGATTTTCTCGGGATCGATATTGAGCGAGACCGGGTCGATGTCCACAAATATCGGCTTGATGCCGTTCCACAACAGCGAGTGCGCAGTGGCTACGAAGGAATACGGCGTAGTAATAACTTCACCGGTAATGCGCAGCGCCTGGAGCGCCGTTACTAAGGCCAGCGTGCCGTTAGCGAACAGGGAAACGTACTTGACCCCCAGATAATCGCACAATGCCTGTTCCAGTTGCTGGTGAAACGGACCGCTATTGGTTAGCCATTTATTACCCCAAATTTGTTCCAAATAAGGAATAAACTCATCCAGGGGCGGCAATAAAGGTTCCGTAACATAAATCTGTGGTTTTTTTGGGAATTCCGTCATTAATCGGCCTCTTACCTTGTCTTGCCGAAAACGTCCGGCCCCACGTCAAACGATTCCGCCGGCAAGCCTGCGCACCAGCGTTGCCACATCGTCCGCAGCGCACATTCCACGCCTGCGGCAACCATCTCCGGCTGACCTATCGCCGATTGCTTGATACGTTCGCGCAAATTTCCGCGTACACTGGCCAGCGAGGCAGGATGCCCCCCCCAAGACAAACCCTTCCGCACAAAATCCGCCGCATCCTTAGCGACAAAAGCATCAAGTCCCACCTGACTCAAAAGTGTAGAGCCCTGTCTGGCAGTAACCGTTCCCCCAACCAGCGTCAATGTCGGTACGCCCATCCACAGTGCATTAAGCGTCGTGGTTGCTCCGTTGTAAGGGAAGGTGTCCAAACAAATGTCCACCT